>JGI24158J21664_10004173_pt1 | contig 18476 bp, 14 predicted proteins | sample Ectturendosymbi3_FD_21664 | JGI IMG/M metagenome (IMG submission 21664)
GATAAACAAACATTTCTGAATATGATAAATTTCATACTGCAACAAACTAGCAAAAAAAGCTTGTCAGCTTTGTAAGTCTTGCATATTTAAAAAAAAAACTTATTCACTTTCAAAATATCTTTCGGAAACACGCATTCAATCGCAAATTTTGAATGCGTGTTTCGCGTTCCGCATGTGTGTCTACGCATTTTTTTGCAGAAAACAAAAGCGAAAACTAACTCAACTGAAAGCCTCTTTTATGAAAATGAACTCAACGAAGATTTACAAAAAATTTTTGTTTTTGCTCCTGCTTAGGAGTGAAAATTAATTTTAAATTTTGAAGCAATTATGTTTTGTCTACTGCAAGTAAGGCATGCACTGCATGCCTTGCATTCATGGACGCTACGCCCCCGGCCCTGCTACCTGGTATGGACCTGTAGGGATCCGATTTTCTCTTATTCTAGGGACCTGATGATGATTTTATCTGATTACAGGGACCCAATTTCAAATTCTACGTCAAATCTTATATTATCTTACGTCAAACCTTACTATATGAGCTGGATAGACATATCTCTTCTGAAGTCCATTTGAGGTGCCGGAACTACAGGTTTCATTTTGAAGTGGACTACATGGCTGAACAGCTGATTGAGCTGCAAAGTCGACATCTGTGGAGTCTCTGGCTCAATTTTAAGTGAATGTCCAATCTACCAGTCAATTGAAACAAATCTCTCTGATCTGTGTCGGCAGGCAATAAAAGTTATTTTGCTTTTTCCAACTGCATCCCGTTGTGAAGCTGCTTTTCAACATTACAACTAATTTTAAAACCAACTTCAACCAGAAGATGACATTCAGTGTGCCTTGACGAGCACAAACACTTATTTTGACAAACTTGTGAAACAAACTAAGGCAGGATTCTCTTTGAAATTTTGTGAATGTGGGCGGTAAACCAAAATTGCTTAAACCAGTGTTTGCATTATTCTCGTAGCCTTGGTTTACCTTGAGTCCGCGAAGATTTATACTGGTTCGGAAATAGCCCGTGTCTTAAAAAGGTTGGGAAACACTGTCTTAGTGTCATCAGAGTCCAGAGGTTCTTAACCGGGAAGTCGTCGAGAAATTTCCAGGGAGGCGCAAGCCCTCTTGCACTCTACAATGTGGGAAGTTCTTGAACGGAAATGTGTCCCTTCCAAGTGTTACGCTCGTGCTATTTTCACGCCGCTAGATTTTATTTGGTTTAGTTCCGGCAGGGATGGAAGTCGGAGTTGTTTCTTGAAATTTGACAGGCCGAATTCGGGCCTGCATACAAACATTTATCAAAAAATTATAAGTTTACAAACATTCTTATCGTTTTTGGTTGTTATCACGCCGCTGCAAACTGGGACTTAGTTCTGTGATATTGTAACACTACACAACACAGCCTAACAAAAAATTCTGTTGGACCGTTTTTACGCCAAATCCGAAAATGCACTTGGTTTTGCTGATTTAACTCTATGTTTGAGATATTGAATATCCCATATTTGTAAGATCCCTCCTAATTGGCNCTCTAAAGACCAAAATGCGTTCAGTTAACTCTTTCTATCTGGAATGTTGGCNTCTTGCTGTACGAGATAAAGCAATGGTTGATTAACAACTCATCAGTGATATCACAATTGCCCAAAATGTGCAGTGCAGCGTAAGAGGCAGCAAGATACAAACGATGTGGTGAAAGTCCCGCAAGATGTGAGTCATTAATAGTAGCCTTCCATTCAATTCAGTGCATTGTGAGTTTGGAACAGGAAGCTAGCCTGGTTAAGTTGTATGCAAGTGGTGGAGCCACTTTCCTTGTGTAAGGTACGGAAAAAATTGTACAAAACACAAATCATGTCCTTTTTTTCTTCTTTGACAGAGCGTGTTTCAGATGATAGTTTGCTGGAAGCAACGGAAGAAACAGACAGTGACTGCAATAATTGCAGTGATTCTGTATCAACTGCAGCTACCAGTTTGCAAAAAAACTGCATTTGAACCGTTTCAGTCAGGCCCAGCTCAACGACTTGCGGTAGTCAAAGATCNAGCTTTTNCAAGAGGCAATTAATATCTTGNCTGCTGCAGAGGTGGCTGGAGTCCCTTTTTCAGACTCCGACTCTGCTCCTGTTCCAAAATTATTGAATCCGGGTCCAGCAATTTTTCAAATTTGAGAATCTGACTCTTGTTCATCATCGATCTAACCGAATTTTAGCAATGTTTTTACTTAAGAAATGACCACCCAGACTCCTGCTACTGCCGAAATTGAAAAGTGACACCGGCTCCGGTCCGGGTTTTCACAAATTGTGAGTCCGGTTCCGAAAAAAAACGAAGAATCCTGCTGGAGTCGACTCCGGATCCATGGCCACCTCTAGGCTGCTGTCTCAGCAGTGTTGCCACTCTATTATCAAGAAAAACCCGAGAATTTACCTTTAATAAACCCTAAACGGACAAAATGTTTTAAAAAAGTTGAAACCAAACTTGAAATATATGCTACCGGTACTTGCACATAAGAAATTAAGGTAATATACATTTTTTGCATCAAATTTTAAGATGCGCGAGCCATTTGATAAAATACGTCATTGCCGGCTCTGTTTGAGAAGTGTTGGTTTGCAGTCTCTATTGTGTTGTGCAAACTTGGTCTAGCTCAGTGATTTCCAACCTTTTCTGTACCTCGACCCAATATAGCAACCCAACGACCACCAGCTAAAGCTCGAATAAAGCAGTTACAATACAGCTGTGCATGTAAAATATCTACTCGCTACCCCTCCATCCAAAAATGCGTCACGACCCCTCTAGGGTCGCGGCCCTAGGTTGAAAACCACTAGTCTAGCTGTTGGGCTTCTTCCAATTAGGACCGGATTTAACGGGTACATATGCATACAGGGCCGGATTTAACTGATGCGAGGCCCTAATCTACTTGCGAGGCCCCTCCACCACTGATACGAGAAAAAACGGAAAAGTATTAATTTGCGCAAAGCAGAAAATGAGAATATTGATGCTCCAAATTACGGTCAATAAAAAATTCTAAATCATTATCAGAGTGCCCCACAATCGCTGCGCTTGTTGCTCCCTCCGACGCAAGTGTTCAATAACACAGGATTGTTGAAATGCTACTTGGCTGGCGGGAAAAGGATATTAATTTTTGCAGGCAAACCAACCGAAAACGTCACGGTTAAATATTTGACAGAACACATGGCCCACGTTTTTTTGTAAGTTTCACATCTGTTTTTTTTATCCGTGCTCAGAAAAACCAAACACATTGCACATATGTGTGGCGGCATGATGAGGTTAAAGCACACGTGAAGACCACTTTGTGACTCGTTTACTGCGGCTAATGTCGTAACTGACGGGGGCAGGGGTATGAACCTTCCCCTGAAAAGCCAAATGTAAAAACAAAGCCCCCATTTAGCTTATACAGTAGAATTGCCTTATAACGTCACTTCAACGGACAGGAGAAAGAGTCGTTATAGGCGAATTCTACTGTATTTCGGTATTTACAATTCTTTTCGTTTTCAGTAGGTTGTTGTTTTTTGTGCGTTCCCGTGATTCAGGGTTTTATTATACAGTAGACATCACCATCAGGATTCACTACTGTTTNNCAACTTTTTTNTAAGTGTTGGTTACTGGGCTCCCTACGATGAAAACTGGACCCCCTAGAGAAGTTTCCGCCCCTGAGTCAAGCCTCTTGTTACGCCACTGGCCACGGCTGTAAAAATCTCGCACACACGAGCAAAACGCACCCAAGTGGTTGCAACTGCTACGTTCACGATTGGCGTGTTTGCTACTTTTTCAAAGTGCTATGAATCGAATGCACCGAACCCGTCCCGCGAAAGGATGTGAGGTTTGAACCAGTACCGTCACCAGAAGGTCTTTAATATGGGTCTTGACATTCTGAAAATTTGATAAAATCTCCACTGATTTATAGCTAGTGTTTTATATTTCAATTTAGAGGGGCTGAGCCCACCAATGCTCCCCATGGCGATGGGACTGGTTCAGACTTCCTTATGTCATTATTGAAATACGTATTAAAGAAATACAAGCTACAATCATCAAATCAAGTAAGGTTGAACAAAGCACCGTAAACATTTAAAAAGTTTTTGTCCTGGCCTTTTTCATAAAATCATCTATGAATTCATTAAAATTTGTCTGCCTAAGTTTGTCACCACTTCTAATGCACCAAATGCTCAGTTTGGACAACCTCTACTGGAACACTGCGACCCTCTGATTCGTTTTACATTCTTTTGAATCTTGAAAGACCTTTCTCCTGAGCAATTAGCGACCATCAAGCTAAGAAATAAGGGTCTCCGTGGTTGGATAGACTAAGAACAGTTTTAAGTCATCAGACCCAAACGGGCTTTTGTCATTTACTTGGCGTTTCTCTTTCCTTTGTCCCTTTGGGGAAGAGTTCTGTCGTTGTCAGTTGGCAAAGTGACTTTTGCTTGCTCATCAAGATCTGTGATTTGCTTAGCATGAGAACAGTACAAATTTGTGCAAGTATAATAACACTGTGATTTTTGAATGACTTTTTAAAGAAAATTAAAATCGAAAAAGCACATCCACAATACTGAACGAGCTTAACGCAGCAGAAACGCTAACGAAACTACAGTATTGCTCAGAAGAAGCAACAATGTTTTTATTGTAGGATAATGCTGCTAGCCCTACACAACTCTTATCTGCAGTAAAACCTAAAGCTTGATCAGTTGCATTTCAAACACGAACAGCCACAAGTCCTTTCGCCGATTCATACATAACAATCGACACGATTCACCATGCGGCTTGCACTTAAGAACATAACAGCGTGGAAGTACAGAAAAATCCGGATTACGAGATGTGAAAATGGCAGAATTTAACCGCAATTGGCGATTCGGATAAACCGAAAAATGTTTGTCGACAATGGGTGTTAGGTGATGTAACGATGTGTCGTTGGGGATTGCTGACGATTGAACAATACAGGAAAAAGCATTTGAATGTTTACCTTGATTTAAAGCACTTAAGCAGGGTCTTTGTCAGATTTTGAGTGGGGGGCAACTTTTACCTCGAGCTACCGAACCAATGTTTGTTAGCCTGCTGTCAAATGTTATCTTTGTGCTTTGCTTAGAAAGAAATACAATTCGCCTACAATGACTTCGGCTGTAACGACAGTTCGCTTATAACTCCGTTTTTTTACCGATCCCGGCAGAATTCCTGTCTTCACGTGCATTCAACTTCGGCTATATCGTCACTTGGCGCTTTTTGTCAGTTGCAAGTTTTCTTTACGATTTGAAGTGTAACTGTAAGCTTGCCTATGTGGAGCCACAACACAAATATTTTATGACCGAACCGAACAGGAACGCACACAAGTTAAGCGGCCACTTGTTGAGCTGTGACACGTCTGTCGTAAGAATGGCATCAGAAGACAGCGCCATCAACAGCATGGAGGCAAATCGTTGCAGTGATTTTTACTGTACAGCAGGGGTCCTCCAAACTTGCGCCTGCGAAGACATTTTGTTAATAATGAGAAGATAAATGACTACTGTATACGAAAAATTTCTTGATCTGGTAGAATGTAACATATCCCGAAACAATCATATTACGTAAGATGTCCGGTTCTGGAACTGTTGCGTAATAGCTTCGGTGTCCCTTCAGCAAAGAAGTTTGGAGATCCCTGCTGCACAGAATTTGGGGTTGTTGCGACTGTAGTCAGTTTGATCGATAGTCTTGGTGGAGCAGTGTGAAAATTGTCGAACACAAGAAGTAGTATCCCATTGTGGCAGGGATGGGTAAACGGCTGCCCACAGGGCAGACATACGTACAACGATAGTCCATGTGAAAGTGATTTTATCGATTAGATTAGAAATCCCGAGATTTTATTCGACACGTTTCAATCGAAACCGCATTTTTACTCAACCGGAAGTGACTATTGTGTAATATATGCGGCTCCAGGTAGCAATAAAGTTTTTAATGTGACCCTCCGTTGAAAATGTTTGCCCAGCTCTGCGTAATGGAGCAGAAATCGTTGTCGTTAAATAGCGAAAATGATACGAATGAGCTTGCAAGATTTCGATCAAAAAACTAGAATATATCGATCGTATCCCGACGTTGCCTTCAGTGTAAACAACAATCTGTGTGCGGACGTAACTGTTGGCCAAGAGCTCCTCAAACAGCATTGCTCAGAAAACTTTTCTGGCTGACCAGAAGGATCAGATGTGGGACCGGGTATCACTGACACACTTTCGGGACCTTGTATTTCGAAAGCAACAGACCTANGTTGCTTGAGGAGCTCTNGGCTAACAATCACGTCCACACACAGATTGTTGATGACACTGAAAGCAACGTCGGGATATGATCGATCTACTCTAAGCTAAGAGATTCAGCATATCACGAGCTTATCAAANGTCTTCACGNTGGACGAACAAAACAACAGCGAAAGGTGAGAACTTGCTGCGCATGAAGACAATCCCGACCCAGACCACACAACGCAACTAACACAAAAAAACTACAATAATTTTTTTGAAACCTTTTATTGCCTTCTTCAAAACAAGAATTAAAGAACTTTATAGATAGAACTAAAAACAAACATTTCTTCACAGGTTTTCAAACGCACGAAAAAAAGAACATTGTCAAATCCAAACTCACTAAAGAAAGCATTTCGATCAACATACCAGCGGGTTGCTGCGAGGCACGATTTGAAAACACAGGCATGAACAAGGACGAGTTGGATGCTGATATTTGTTAACGAGATGGCGAATTCATAATGTCCTGAACCATCCATAGCTTGATCGCTACGAGTGGTTTAAAATTTAAGAAGTATCTTGATTTTTGGGAAGAAACGGTCCATTCGTGCACTGCGAAACTACAACGTGGCACTGGTCTTGTGCTGACTTCATCCACGACTAGAGTATTTCGATGCATATATCTCCATAACCATCATCCTGGCGAATCGCGATCTTGCCCATCTTCGCTAACACTAACAGCACAAAGAGTTGAAATTCAACATTAATCTAAACTCTCGTCTCTAATAAAGTCAACACTTCTCATTAAGTAGTAATACTCTACTTGAAACCAGCCCGATTCGTCAACTCTGCGTTATTGATAAGCCGCTATAGCACGTCTGCGCACTTCTCAATATGTTTGGATCTATCAGCCGCCCGATGCTACCTCAAGCTCACAAGGAAGCCTCAAACACCTGCCGAACTAACTACACTTACTGAGGATATCGAAAAAACGTTGAGACGCTTCAGCCCTTCTGGTCGCTTCTGGCGGTGCTAGAGAAGCAAACTTTACTATTCCATCAGCCTGACTGGCCATTGCCTGTATCATCCTGCGTACAATTACTGGCTTAGTTATGCAGCGATATCAACTTAGATAGAACACTGCTTAGTATGCAAACTTACTCGAACAGCGTGTCAAAGGATGGCGCTGTTGTTCCTAGCAACGGTTGCTCAGCGGAAGCGTTGTCCAACAATTCTCCACGAGGTTCGTCGATCATCTGCGGAATCTCTATATCGTTGAGGAACCTTGAAACACAAATCGTTTCTCAAACAAATGAAGGAAAATACCGATAGCATTTATGAAAGAATTCGGAATGTCAGTAGTGAAAAAGGTGACCTAGTGGAAAGCCTTTACATTGGAAGACCTTCGTCACAATCAAGTACTGTAACAAAAATTTGTGTTAAACTATCCCACACCAAAAGCGTTTCACGAAAATTATAACTTACGAAGCTTGGCGATAAGCGCAAGCTTTCGTAACCATGATTTAAGAATCACTAAGCAGGACAGCACTAGCAGTTTAAATATCATCATCACGGCTTGTCCAGCACAGATCAACGACGGCAGAGACGCTGTCCGCAACCACTAATGTAGCTTTGAGATAATTCGTTCCTTCCATGTGAACCAGCAGCAAGCCAGTTATCGCGGCAGGATGCAACTCGTCTGATGAGATATTGAAGCATGTCATGCATCTTTAAATGGCAGTTTATGGCGATTGATCGGCGACTGCTAACTGCCTGAGTGCTACAGAGATCTTTCGGCAGCCGGACATCTTGTCTCTCTCTACACATGACCTGCCTATCTGAGACGGCGCGGTTCTAGCATGGTGTGAACGTCAGTGATGCACGTAAGCTTCATCGTGCCACGAGACGCTTAAAAATACTACTGTAGAACACATACAACAGAACTGGAATACCTTCAAACGATATTTAAGATAGTGGCAGTCAGTGGGATGTTGGGCACTGGTGGGATAGAAACGTTCTGATAGAGCAGTCGTTGCCAAACTTTGCTACGCGAAATTGACCTACGTTATATTTTTCTCTACAAAAAATTGTATTCACAGCTATAGTTTTCACTTATCGGTGTCTGTTAATAAATTGCTTAATTTTTGTATACTTCCCTTGTCAGTTTTAAAAAAATGGCCGTTATAATTTCTCACAGCCATTTAGTTCATGTCGCATTTATATCAAATCTGGTTTTCCAAACGTTTGATCGAGTGATATAAATTGGTAGATTGAGTTTTCCTGGAACAAGGTGGTAAGTGGTGACAGTACGCCACCCACAAATGGTACTCGATCATAAAAAGTTTGGGAAGCGCTGTGGCTGTGACAGAGTAACACTGTCTTTCTCGGACTGATTGATACGTCGAACTTGGAACAAGCAGTTCCAAACAAGTTGTTCCTGCATGTCTTCCATTGACTGAAAACTAGAGTGGCGACAAGCGCATATAGAAGTCCGCGCATCAACGCTCGACGAACATTTGACTTGGAACTACGGCAGTGAAGAATGAAGATGCTCCCGATGGAGCGGAAGTGCAGCACGATACCAGAACTGCCAAGCAAGCAAACTTTAGTAATGTTTGAAAGATGTTAAACAGAGCATGTAAACAAACTTGCTTGACACAGCGACTGAAATCCAAATTTCTTAACCTTGATCCGTTGAACTGCACTGTCACCTTCGTGCTTGCGCGGAGCGCAGCTGTTATCTCAAGCAAGCTCTCGAGGCACCCCAGATTCCAAATCATGGGTTCTTAACCCGGGATCCGTGAATCCCTTAGGGGTCCATGAATGTGTTTCAGTGGGTCCGTTGACCAAAATCCAAACAAGAAAATTCGCTAATTTTTGTCAGCCTAGTTGGGCCATTTAGTTATTCAACTTAATCGCGCCACAACTGTAGTCTGACATGCAACTCCAGGCCTAACTAAGTAATTCCAGTACAACCTTCATGATGTAATAGTCCACACTTTCCACGGAATTTTTGCTGAAATGTTACGTGTGCATTGAAGTGAATAAGATTTTTATATTTCGTTCATGTGCAGGCCATCTATTGTTTTATTCATTGTTTAGTTGGAGTTTTCAGGGTCCGCAAAAAAATAGATATACACCTTGGGGGTCCGCGAGATGGAAAAGTTTGAGAAGCACTGCCGTAAGAACTGCAGACAGAGATCCATACACGTGATAAGTGATCGATGTTGTTGCTCAACGCATTTTCCGGCAATTTTTTTCGCATTTCCTGCCCTGGTGGCAACATCATGTTTGTTGAAGAACGACCGCAGCAAAAAACGTTCTTTCAGGAATGACCTGATTTGCGATGGCATGCACTCGAGGTAGGAAGACCCGCCGTGACAGGATCTTATCCGCAACGGTTAGCAGGGAATCTCACCATGGGTGCTGCACTGCTGCAGTCCTTCCAGGTTGCCTTGTTCTTTGGGAAAGCTGATGCCATCGTTGCGACGGAGGATGCATCAACTTCCTTGGATCACTGAGATCCTGCAACGAAGGTGCCTGCAATGCACAGTTGAACCAAAACGCGCGTATTTCCAGCATGCGTTGGACATTGTCATTCATCGCCCCAATGAAGTGCGGCCCTGTTACTCTGGACCAGGCGATGCTGTCAGAACCAATGCGAACATAGAAATCGCCATCCAGTTCGACACAGTCGCCACGTGAATCAGAACTTCTAGTCTGATGTAGGCAGCAGCAGCAACAAGATGGGTGGTATGCCTGAGCTCGGGTAACAATTCATAATCAAGCAGGAAGATGCGGCTGCTGATTTGTGAGTACCACCAACAAAAGAAAATTCTGGACCCCTTCCGTGAGTTTCCCGCCATGGACAGGGTCAGACCAGAAAGGGTGTGTCGATGTTGGCGGAGTACTTCTTGTGTGAGCGATGTTCTTCACGGAAAGATCCACAACCCCAGCGGAAAGCTTCACTGAAAGCAGTGGTGTTACCAGCGAAACAATGGAGCTCTAACAAGTTAAGCATAGTTGAGTTTCGTCGAGATCGGAAGCATAGCTGAGTTTCGTGGAGATTTTTGTCCGGGACAGATCTCTGAGAATACGTCGGATGCAGTAAATGATGCGACGGCTGGGACGAAACCAAGCTGCCCCTCCGTTCCTGGTACATGCTTACCAATAAGCATTCTGCGAGACTGCAGCTTCGCAGCATGCAGCAAAAGTAACAAGGGAATAGGATTTAGTTCTTAAACAAAACTATGTCAAAGATCAGGAAAAAGACAGTTGAGGAAACGAAGAAATGTGACGCCAAAAAAACTTGCACATTCCACAATCGAGTTCGGAAAACACTCTGCTGACAGCCTAGAGCACACATGACAAAAACTCTGTACGCTTATCGACGAATATTGAATGCTTGTAATTACATTACACACGAAAATTATCGGAAGATTTTGTTAAAATTTTCTTGCCCTGTAGACCAAGAAGTTTTCGTTACTGCCCTGGCAGGTCCGTACCTGGGGAAAACCCGACCGGAGACAGGGGTCACGGCTGACCATCGCTTGTAGCACAAATATAACTTACCGGGAATGTGAAAGACCTTCTTCCAATTCTCGCGAAAATCCTGTGAAAACAATGCGACGTTTCGTGAGGTTCTAGCATTGCCATGGTCTTGGTGTCAACTGAGTGTACGCGCGGTCACAAGAAGTCTTCACAAACAGTTTCTGAGTAATAATGAACACTGAGCCAATCTAACACCAAAAAAGGCGGCTAATTTCTCAGCGCAACTGAAAACATCAACCCCTAAATACAATTGTTTGAGATATTGTCAGATCAGCCTAATAGTAAAATCATTATGCGGACAATTTTCCAGTGATTCCAAATGCGTTGCATTGACCGATCCGTAAACCCTGAAAGTATCGTGGTAAGTTGTCCTCAAAGATGTTGTTCTTTCTTCTTGCGTTACCAGGTAATAAATCCAACCTCAAAAAAGGTTGACAAAAATCCTCACGCAGCAAACGTAATTCACCCTCGACTGAGATGCGATGCACTAGATCAGAGGCGGGGAACCTGCGGCCCGCGTGAACATCTGATATGGCCCGCATCAGAATTTTCGTTACCCAAGTTAATACACAACAGCGCGTCGAAACGACACTCCATGACAAGCAGACTCGTACAGTAGACAGTAAGCAAAGAGAAGCATCTCTCGCTCCTTGACATAGTTTTCTCTCCTTATTTTCCTTAGGGAGAAAAGGACATTATTTGAAAATCAAAATTTATTAAAGTTCGCGGCTCACCAGCGATATTCCACAATTCATGCAGCCCGTGATAGTAAATAGGTTCCCCATCCCTGCAATACACTAAGACACCAAAACAGAACACAGTGCGCAAGTTACAATAATGACATGAATTTCCTCGCCTTCCATATCCAAACTTGACCTTACACCCTGCAGATTGACCTCTCCAACAGCAGCAGGCTCCATGCTGATCCTACTTATGTCTCGAAGTGCTTGAATGCTGCTGCCTTCAGTCAGGGTAGTGTCATTTCGGCCATGCTGCAAATAAATTTACATTATGTACCATGGGTATTAAACATCTTGACAAGCAGCACAAACCTTACTTTGTCTCACAAAGAGCTCCAAACTTATCTGCAATAGCAATGCCCTGAACAAGAGCGCCATCTGTTCATTTAACGGTTTCACAGAAGCAATTGATAAAAGCCCGTTATAAGCGTGCAAAATCTCAAACACGCAGGCCTCACTCCCTGCTGCAGCGTTTGCATCGTTTCGTCCGATTTAACCTAGTCTAGCGCAAGCTCAATTCGTATGCATTTTCTTTCCTGGCACTTCGTTCCTCGAAAATCTTTGGCAGCTAAGGCGACGTCAATCTGTGCCGTCACGTCAGCCTGTGTAGGCATTAGAAAACCTGGCCAGCTGTTGTAGAGCCAATGGCTTAAGGTGGTGCTCAGTGCATCGATGTTGAAAAAGCAGACAACAGATAGTCCTCCAAAAAGCATACGCAGCCATCCTCAAAATCATTACGTACATCCAAAATTTGAGACGACTGGTTACTCAACGTATGATGGCAATGTTGGCCTTGATGAAATCAGCATACGAAATCTCAGCACATTTTTATGGCATAATATGGAGTGTGAGTTGTCACAAACACTGTGCATAGAAACTGATTTTCGCGAGCAATTGCAACAAGTGAAATCACGAACGACAAGACCAAGAGGTTTAACTTTAACCGAGCGTGCTTGCAACTCGAACTCATTGCACTGGTGTGAAAACACGTTAGCTCGACGCTTAAGCCAAGACCTATTACTAAATGTTTCAAATGGGGAAAAACAGCACTTGCATTTTTGCCGAGAAACCATGGCCTTCTTCTACACTTGATTGCGTCAAGTACCGATACCACCAGAGCACGGCGTCACTTGTCGAAACAATCGAATTCATCAGCGTAGACACTAGCGATCATTGTGGTCTAGCTTCACACTTACACTATAATCTAACAGAAGCCATCATTTTTTTCCCGCTGTGCTGCTTACATAAACCAAGACATTTATGTTAGTTGATCCTCTAGGCCAGGGATTGTCAATTGATTTGGCTCGGGGCCATTTTGAATGGACCGTGTGTAGCAAAGGGCCTTTCAATGTAAATGGAAGCAAGTTGTGGCTTAAGTTAGCTTCAGGTCTAACGTTTACTGTGATAATTTCGAGGATATTTCAGATTTGAAGGTTTTCCTGTATGCTTCCGCGGGCCACTGAAAATGTTGGCGGGCCACATGTGGCTTCTAGGCCTTTCCAGAGCGCTGCAATGTGTCGGCTGCACATCCTGGGTGCTCCTAACAAAAGATGACAGCTGAAAATAGTACGAGGCCTCATCCGTTCCTCGTGGGTAGTTGTTCTGAATTGAAATGATATGGTAGAGAGCGTAACGGTATGGGTTAAAATACAACTAACGTATTTACTCAATTGCAATCCGCGGCTCAATTTTTTTCTCATCATTCGTGCGGTATTTTTTTTCTTTCGCGACACTGACTGCGTGTAAAAGTGCACCGCCCACCACGCACCGTCATCGGAAGAACGGAAACGTGCTCTTTAGTCGAACTGCTACACTTTAAAAATTCAAAACCGTTAATATGTACCAGCCTGCAGCGTGATCATATTTCTCGGCCAACAAACTCGACGCCAACGGAATAAAAACAAAATTTCAAAGCAAACTAGATTGTCCAGAAAACCTGATAAGACTTTTTCAGCAATAGCGGATTGTTTACGCTGCTGAAGATACTAGATGTGTGCAACAATTTTCAGCGTCACTTGCGTTTACCGCATAATATAACAGTTTACCGTTCCTTTAGAGAAGTTATATTTTACAACTACAAAACTTTCCCCCCTTAATCGTCTTTTTGTCTACGACAATAGCCAGGTTCGTAGTTGCGCGACAAAACAATGCGCCATGCAACAACCTCTCTCGATCTACTTGTCGCTTCTTCTTGTTCAGTAACGTCGCGCACTTCTTGAAGTAAACCTGAAAGCAAAAAAAAGCTTGCAAGTCCATTCTTTAGATTTCATGAAACAGCCGACCTAACAGATCCGGTGTCGAACGAAATTTCTGATTTGAGAAATTTCCGACTTNATGCCATGTGCACATGCACAGAACAATATTCTACATATCAAACACGCTGAGAAAACTAATGATTATGGCTCAGGGATATGTATCGGGGTAGCGTTTGGGTTAGAAAAAGTACAAAAATTGAGGTCTAAGACTAAGACCAATATTTTTCAGCGGTTATTTTTCAATGTCCAATATTTTTCAGTGGTTATTTTTCAGTGTCCAATATTTTTCACCCAGTGGCGCCCTCTGCGATTTAACGGGCAGCGACTCGTTTAGAGAGGGCCACACGGAAAGAAGGCATAATATCACCATGGTTGCGTTTGAACAGGGTACCTACGGAACAGTCACGACATTTTTGTAACTGCTTGGTCGGCTATGGGCGAAAAAGTTTGCGAGTTATGGTAATTGCATAATACCTTTCAGCATGTTGTTGTGCATAGGGTCGCAAATGCATTTAGAACAGCTATTATAGGTCATAAAGAAATTACAAAGCAAATATCAAGAAAATGAAACCATGAAACTGCATCCTTATTGTAGAAGTTTCCCATTTAATGTCTACATCGCGTAAGCAGCAGGATGTGGCTTGCAAAATTACAGCTTGAACCAAAATCCTTCATTTAAAAACACATGACCGGCCAGCGTTTGAAACAACTCATACATTTTAAATTAAACATTCAAAGTGGACTGTACGAGGCAAGAACCGAGGCACTGGGTCTGTTTTTGTTTGTCGTGCAGTACAACGTGTTGCCTTATGCGCCACGGCGAAGCTTCAGTTCACCGGCTGCTGCCGTTGCTAACTGGCGTTGCCGGGTTTTGCAAGAAATGGCGCGTGTACGCTTTGGTTTTGACCGCAGCAGCAACGCAGAAGTATGCTATGCAACGGAAGACCTGGGAATCTTGACGCTTTCTGTGACCAGGACATATCTGTAGCGATTGGGGTAGTTTCCTGCAAGTTGCACTGCCGGTAGAGCACACGAAAAGGCGTTGCAATTCAAAAAAATTGTAGCTGCTAGTGACGAGGCCTTACTCATGATTCTACTGTTTTGCCAAAACATGTCATCCACGTATACCCAGCAAACAGCTACAGTGACGTATAACCAAGTGAGTTCCAAAATAACCTTCTGCAACAACGTGGTGTGCTGAAAACTTCGCCACCGGGGATCGTCGATCTCCACTTGCAGACAGTGCGTTCACACTCTGCTCGTACAATGTCTGCGGAGGGCTGACTTTGATAAACCGACCTCGCTTCTTAACGTCCTGCAAGAAATGTTGAACAACTTCAGGCGAAACGCTCGACCTGTTCTAGGTTTTCAGCAAAAACACAACTCTTGCGCACTTGGTTTGTACCGTCAACACGTCCTATCTAAAGCTTTGTAAGAATGCATGGTTGCTGTTTGTCGCTTCTTCATTGGTAGGTCTTTACCGCCGTTCAAGTAACAACTGCGAACACGGATGTTGGCGTCAAATAGCTTTGCAAATAATTGTTATCACTTTGTTCCTACGGCTATGACTAGGATGACACACCATAGATTTACGTATTTTTAAACCAATTTCGTAACTGTATTAGAAGGGCAACCAATTTTTGACCTAAAAACTTAGACTTTATAATTTAAAAATTTTGACTTCATTTTGACCTATAAATTTTATGCGTTTGCAATTGCCAAATTATTCAGCCCTAGGTGTTGAGATTACCCCAGAAGCATATTCAGTATGCTGCAAAATTTTAAAAATTGGTTAACTTTTGGGACAATATATTGATAAGTATATTAATAACTACAGTAGAGTCAAACCTGAGAACAACAAGAAAGTTGAACTTGAAACACTAAATGCAGAATGGATGGAGCATTTACCAAACCATGTACTGTAAGACCACGTTTCTTGCGTAACACGCCTATCCTACATAATATTCAATTGTCAAGTAGTGGGCAAAACAACACTGTTACGTCAGAAATCGTAACAAACCCATGATTATTACAGAATTGCAACTAAACTTGCAAAAACATATCAATATCTGTTGTAGTAGTTTCAATAAAATCACGATAAAGAGAAAAAACTGTGTTGCAAGAAAAGTTTGACCCAAAGATAAATTTAGACTTTTTTTGACCTAATAACTTGGGATTCCCTCGTGGTATGAGCGTGAAATTTGGTTTGTGGACGTTTCATAAGCTTTAGAAAGGCAGAAAATTTTTGACTTTTGGTTGCCCAAGTTATTAGACATGAAAAAGTATCCACGCATGTAAACCTTAGAAAGGATGACAGACAATTAAAAAGAAAACTAGTTGCCAACCTAACAAAAAAGAGCGAAAAGCTACTCACGCGAAAAGGGTCGGAGCGGTTGGGAGCGTTGGTTTCGAAAGTCCAGCAAGCTGTCTCGAAAAGATCTTTTGCAGGGGGGAAAGTAAGTGGCTCTAGAAGATTGCCCTGTTCAACACAAATCATCCATAATAAATGCAGAGAGACACAAACTTAAAAACTTTTCAAATCTACGATCAGTTGGCAACTGCATCGGCATCTTATATATGAGTATATGCTGGACCGCAATCAGCTAATATTTTCGAGAGGAGGCAAAATCATTTGAACTTGTACTTTTTTCGGGGGTGGGCAAATCGCTGTGACTTGTCATGGTACCTAAGCGAGTTTCGGCCAGGACAGCCGACTGCCGGACAGACGTGTTCTAGGAAAGTTCCCGTGGTCACAACATCGGCTCTCCCTCATAACGCCACCAAGACTCAAGGTTCCTGCCCACAGCGACCCGGTGAGGAAGCGTTGGAACTTTCGCAAGGCTGATTGGAAGCGCTTTTGCCTTCTCACAGATGAATCCGTTGAGAGATTGTCACCTCCGGACACATCAAACATTGAGGGAGCATACCAGGATTTTTGCGAGAGCCTACTATCTGCGGCCAAACAATGCATCCCACTTGGCCGTCAGAAGAACTATGTGCCATGCTGGGACAAAGAGTGCGAGACCCTCTGTCGCTCCTTTATTCGAGCCCCAGTGGGGACTGACTCTGATAGAGCCGCCTCGTCCCTACTATCTCGGGCAGAAGAAGCAGGAGCGACGGGAGGAAGCTGTCAATTCCACCGACTTCTCACACTCTAGCCGCAAGGCGTGGAGAACCATCAACAAACTTACTGGCAGGTCTGGACGCTCCTTTCACCAGTGCCCCGTCTCGGCAAACTCTATCGCCACGCAACTCGTGAAGAACGGAGCACACAGGACCGGGGACCGAGAGTCCACCAGGCTGGTCAACAAGGAGCTGTCTGACCGATGGAAGATTCCAACACCTGAGGGTCAGAGTATCTCTGAACCCTTTAGGCCGGAGGAGCTTGCTGCTGCCTTCAGACGCCTGAAGCCAGGAAAGTCTCTGGGATTGGATTCCATCTTCCCGGAGTTCATACTCCACGCCGGGTCGGCTCTCAAATCTTGGTTTTGCGACTTTCTCACTTCCTGCATGCACCAACTCAAAATTCCAAAGATCTGGAGAAGAGCACTAATAGTTGCGATTCCAAAGCCAGAAAAGCCATCGGGGGACCCAAGAGCTATCGTCCCATATCTCTGCTGTGTGTTCCCTTTGAAATCCTCGAGAGACTCATCTCATCGACGCTCGTGTCGACCCAGTCATCGACACACTGCTCCCTCGGGAGCAGGCGGGCTTTCGACAAGGGAGGTCGACTGTAAACCAGGTCACCCTGCTGACGTCAGACATCGAGGATAGCTTTTTGGTTAAAAAGAAGGCCGGATCTGTGTTTGTCGACTTCACAGCAGCCTACGATACTGTATGACACCGTGGCCTCACCTGCAACCTGTGGCGTCCCACAGGGATCTGTCCTGGCGCTCCTTCTCTTCAACACCTACATCTCTGACCTGTCAACCACCGTCTCCAGAAAGTATGCATATGCTGACGATCTAGCAATCATGCATGCTGATGGTGATTGGCAGGCTGTGGAAGGGGTGCTGACCAAGGACATGGCAACTGTAGGTGAATACCTCCAGACTTGGAAGCTAAAGCTCAGCACTACAAAAACGGTGTCCGCAGCCTTCCATCTTAACAACAAGGAAGCTAAACGTAGTTGAAAGACAAACACAACAACGAAACTCTGCCCTTCTGCTCTGAGTCCAAATACCTCAGAGTAATGATGGACAGGTCGCTCACGTATCGCCGATACCTTGCGTCATTTCACACGAAGCTGACATCAAGCGTGGCGCTCCTGAGGCGGCTTGCAGGCTCCGGCTCGGGTGCTGGAGCAACAACTCTGCGAAGCCCTGGTGCATTCAACCTAGCCCTGGTGCATTCAACCGCAGAGTACTGCGCTCTTGTCTGGTGCCGCAGTGCCCATACCCGCCTCATCAACCCCGCCATCAACGACGCCTTGCGAATTGTGACTGGATGCCTGCNTCCTGCACCAGCAGACAACCTTCCAATCCTCGCAGGCATCCAACCTGCTGAGCTTCGTCGCAATGGAAGCACACTGTCTCTAGCGTGCCGTGCCATGGAGACTGGACATTAGCTCCACTCAGCGCTCACCCGCCCGAGTGCAAACGCACGGCGCCTTAAATCATGACACCCATTTGTACCCGCCGCGCAACATCTCATCAGTTCATCTGACAACAACAACATACGTGCGGCGGAGTGGGCGGATCACCAATGGAATGCGGAGTGGGCGGACAAACCCACACGCC
>JGI24158J21664_10004174_pt1 | contig 18475 bp, 11 predicted proteins | sample Ectturendosymbi3_FD_21664 | JGI IMG/M metagenome (IMG submission 21664)
TGTCTCAGTTACGTTGTGGTTGTGTGAAAGTTCATTGCTACCAACTGAAAAAATGAATACAGTCGAGACGAAAAATTGTGTTTTCGCCTGCGCTTACAAGTCAATCAAATGTTACACCACACAGTTTTTGCATTAAAATGTCATAAAAAAAACTGCTTGCACTAACCATTTACAAAATCCGGATTTGCAGTTGTGGGTCGCCGTGGCCAGTAAAGTCCTGGGCGGGGCGGGTTAACCCGCGCAGGTTGCGGGTACGCATTTGCGGGGCGGGCGCGGGTTGAGTAATTCTTTGTGCGTTTAAATCAGTGTTGAGCCAAAGCACGAACTTGATCAGCTCAAAAATCGCAAAACACGTGGATGTACTGAAATTGTTTGCCAGCATTGCGGTTTGGACAGTAGGCCTGCAGCAATTATTACATTATGAATGTAACAACCCAGTGTTGCGAAACATTAGCTCAGGCTCTTGCCATTTGTTGGGCAAGTGACCATTTTCCAATGCTACCGTTGTACTTGGAGAGGAATAATTCAGCCTAGCAGCCCTTCTAAATGGATAAGACAACGCTTAACGCACAGCTGGTCACAACTCGACCACCTCAAGTCTGACTGCGAAAGATCAGATGTGTGGAAAAGTTTTGGTTTGGTTGCCAATGAATAGAATGACCGGCTTGATTTTGCTGCTTGTTAAGACTTGTCTTCAGGCGTTATGAGTAGGGCGAATTTTTGCAACTTTTTTACAGCTTCCAAGAGATGAAATACGCAGAATTTATAAAGTACGACGTTTTAAGCTGGTTGCAGGAATTTTATATTCCAACTTTTTTGTTTTTTACATGCAACTTTTAACTGCAAAGTAGGCCAGTTGCGCAAAATGTAAGTGTTATTTAAAAAAACATGCTTGAGAATTATTTCAGTATAGTTACGTTCTCTTTGGTAACCGATTTGAACTGAATAGTGACCTAAAAGCAATTGTAGAAATGACCCGGCCAAACATCAGTCCAGAACTGTAGGCCAAATTGTTAAATTGTCAAGCAACTTCATGCAGTCTGGAGCGAAGTTTCAGCATGCTACGCAAACTGTTGGGAAATGATCGCCAGATATAACGTTTGGAAATATTTAGCATTATATGTAAATATATCGCTTGAGTAAATCACTGTCCTTTAAAATGCTTGTGCATAAATGTAACTTTTTACTGCAACTGTTGTTAAAAATAAATGCATATTTCTCACGATTTTATTGCAACAAAAACTTGCCCTAGTTATGAGTTTTTAGAAGTTTTCGGAAAGGTGCGGGTTTGAGACCGAAAAAGTACGGAGCGGGTTTAAATTTTGCGGGAGTGGACAACAAATTTCAAGTGGGTTCAGTTTGCAGGATGCAGCCTAGACTTCGCGATATAGGAGTTTCACCTGAATATTTTGAGATTGTTTCAATGGTTTCCTAATAGAATTAGGTTGAAAATACACAAAATGTGACTTTACAACCTAACATGGAAAATATGATTTTATAACGTTTGTTATAGACTTCGTGGGGGTGCGATATTTATTTTAAAATTCGTTTTATAGTTTCCTGAAGCACAGAAAAAAATATGACTTAAAATGGCCCTAGTTGCGGTCTACTGAAAAACGTAGCTAAAGCAAAACTTGGAAAAAGAATATGTGGACTTTCTAGCTGCACCGTGAGTTGTTTTACACAAAGTACTCTTCCTCTTTACAAAAAAGTTTCACATGGTGCAGTTGAGAGGCTACTGGGTAAATTATGAGCAAAAATTTTGTGCCTTGTCAACTGCATCCGAATCAAATGAAGTTTATTTTGATTCAACTTGTGAAATATTTAGCCGAAAAAAACTAGTGCGTTCTGCTTTTTTTGCCAAATTTTCTGCTTAAATGTATGTTTAAGTTAATGTGGCAATAGAAACCACCGTAAAAGTAACGGTTATTGTTTCCTTCCTCCCTCAGGACATGAACGACCCAAACGTATCTATCGTTTTACTAGTTTTGGACGTATAGGGAGGACGTACTACGTATGCTATTTGCAATAAACCTTTCAGCTGGGACAACCTTTGCGAGTTGTTTGTGTAACCTTTTATTTGACAATTAGTTCTGCCTCGAAAAATTTGTTGGTCCAAGGTGAAATGTGCGAAGTATGCTTAGATTTGTTTTGTATTCAGCTTAAAAAAAACAGTTTTTCACAAAAAGGTTATTTTTCATGGGAGCACCTTTTTGACCTCCATGTAACAGTTGATTTGCCAAGTTTGTTTTGTTGTTAAGTGCAGTTTAACATTTAAGAGAAAAGAAACGGGGTTGTCTGACTGTTTTGCATGTTTGGTGACCGCAAGACTTTTACCAAAAAATGCACAATTCACGAACGAGAAAAACTGCTTAAAAATGCTGCTAATTTAGGAATAACCAGGGCTGTAGTGAGGCGGGAACGCGTGGAACGGCGTTCCCACACGTTTTTCACGTTTTGCTTTGAAATGTGTTTGAAGCTGTGTTAAAATGGCTATTTTCTTATGCATTCCCACACTTTTTTGTTAGCACTACATCCCTGGGGATAACTCGCTACTTATGATACATTCTTTTTTAGGTAATAAGTAGGCACACCATGTTTTTGTGACTGAAAACCGGGACGCTTGAGAACAACGAGTCGTATCAGATACATGTGGTTCATATCTTACTTGCAGGATGTAGCTATTTTAAATTCCTATATTTAAGACACCAACAAAAAACAAAATAATGCATTTCACTAAGAAACAAAACAATGTTCAAGCATTTGTAGATTAACACATTCGCCCAATCGTACTTTCCGTAGACAATAGTTACNTCAAGAAGACTTTGCTCGATTTTATTTTCCCGTAAAAGCCACAGCAAAAAAGTCAGTATTAATTTTGCAGGTGATAATGGGTTTCACATTCTGCTTCTGTTATTAGACCACATGTTATGCATGATAGAAAAAATATTTCCCCGGTTGCGGATGTACCAGGTGTACGACTACATACTGGATAACTGAATGCCCAACCGGGACTTTTCGGTTGACTGACCGGGACGCCGGGATAAAGCCTTTAAACCGGGATTGTCCCGGCTAAAACGGGACGTTTTGTACGCCTAGTAATAACGTCATTGACAACACTAAAACCTCGCTCTGAATTTTCTCGTTTCGCTTAAGAGTAGCCTACAGTGCTTCCTCGATTATCCGGTCGTCTTGAAAACAAACGTATTTTCCATCCAACAATGTAGGAGGTACGCATGATTAAGACATTCAAATGGCAGGAAAAATGCAGAACTTCCGCCACTAGCCTTTATTGGCGGTCGGTTGAAGACCAAATTGTAGTCTGCTCGAAGCTTGTTTTTCCACGTGCAAAAAAGAAGTAAATAAAGCTGAGGCATGAAAATGTGGTTGTTTCATCCCTGCTTCACAGCATCACGAAGTGAACGACCTAAACATATCTATCGTTTTACTAGTTTGGACGTACTACTTAAGCTATTTGCAATAAACTAACTAAATACTTTTCAGTATTATTTAGTACTGTTTATGTCCACAAGGTTCCGAAGAGCCAAAATTCCTTTTACAGGTTAAATCATGAGCCACGCGCGTCGACTCAGCTTGCCTTATCGGCGACTTGTTACATGGGACCTAGTTATGAAGCTTGCTCGTCCAGCGGAATGTCAAACATGTTTTTGCAAATATGACATTGGAGACCTCACGCAAAGCTTTTGTTTTCAGACTCAGGCATGCATCTTGGCAGCAAGGGCGAATCCAGTCAGGAACTTTAGAGGGGGGGGGGCGATTGCGCTTAAATTTGGTGGTCAAGTCTCATTACGGGTTCACTACTGTAAGAGAGATGAAGTACACTTCGTAACAGTGCTGTGACAAAACAATGGACGGCAAAATGGCCTTATATCGCGAAATGCTCTTTTCCAAATTCCACAAAATCATGGTGAATAAAGTTACTTTCGTAAGTTTTAGGGGGTAGCGATCTCCCCCCTTTGATCCGTCCCTGCTTGGCAGTAACCCTCCCCTTCACTCAAAAATACAAAACGTATGAACGTATGCGTATTTCGATAGGACTGCTCGACTGAACGCTAAGACAAGTTCAGCTAATGAGGAAATCAGTTTAGTCAGTGGTGTGTTTAACGGGAGGCGAGCGAAGCACTTGCTTCGGGCCCCCTGCAGAAACTGTAGTGTGTAAGTACACTGCTTTCAAAGGGGCCCCCAACAGCAACTGTAATGTGTAAGCACCTTCCTTTCAAAGCGGCCTCCCAAAAGCAACTCTAATGTAAAATTCCTTGCTTTCAGAGAGGCCCCCAATAGCAATTGTAATGTGTAAGTATCTTTCTTTGAAAGGGGCCCCTAGGAGCAACTTTAATGCTACCTTGCTTTCAAAGAAGCCACCAACAGCAACTGCAATGTGCAAGTAATTTGTTTTTAAAGGGGCCCCCAACAGCAAATAAAATGTATTAATACCTTGCTTTCAAAGGGCCTCCCAATGTAAAATTCCTTGCTTTCAAAGATGCCCCCAATAGCAGCTGTAATGTGTAAGTACCTTGCTTTCAAAGGGGACCCTAAGAGCAAATTTAACCTATAATTTTTTGCTTTCAAAGAAGCCCCCAATAGCAGTTGTAATGTGTAAGTACGTTCCTTTAAAAGGGGCCCCCAACAGCAATAGTAATGTGTATGTACCTTGCTTTCAAAGGAGCCCCCAACAGCTGCTGCATATATATCTTGCCCCAAAAGCCATTGCATATGTATCTTGCTTTCAAAGAGGCCACCACCAGACACTGTGACGTGCAAGTATTCTGCTTTCAAAGGGGCCCAAACAGCAACTTTAATGTAATTTTGTATTATTGCTGTTGTGCTGCAAAGACTGTTAAATAACTAAGGCTACGTTCATGCTTCTTATCAGGTGGCAGAAATTGCCTTTTTTGATCATTATGAATACTCCTTTTTTCTGCAGAAATTTTTAGGTGGTTTGAGTTTAGCCTATGCTTGAAGTCAGATTATTTGAAGCTTGACTAATAAGTGATTAGTTTAAGGCAGACTTGCTAGATGATGTTAAAGTTTTTTGCCAGCTCTAAGCCAGTGTAACTTGAACCGTTTTTTCTTAGCACAGATTTAATCAATTGTGTAGGCTACTTGCTAGAAATGTTTGCGATAAGGTATAAGAGGAAATATTTGCTACTTTTGCACATGTTTCAAACAACTAGTGTCAATGCAAGAGGACGGCAGCCTTGACTTATCCAGCCTCAAAGCTTTCCAAAACAAGTCTCGGGTTGAATGCTATTGTATGCTATGTTCTTCTAATTAAAAGGATGAAATTTAAAACAAATTTAGTGCTTTAAATCTTCTTGGTTGTGGTTTATGGTTTCATGGATTCCCATAAAAACACGAGTGTGAACAAATTTAGGATACCAACTACCAAGCATTTTTTCAAAGGGGGAAAGTGCGAAACTTTCAAAGGGGTAAACTTTGTAGTTTACTGATGGTGAATGCAGAGAAATGGGGCACGAAAATAATGAAGCGGGGGCGATGCCAACTTGCTATTGTCTAACTTATATGTGTTGCCAGCCTTGTCTTCTCAACTTTCAGTGTTTTCGAAGTTGTGCATCAACACCCTTTTGAATTTTCTCCTGCTGTGTCAGTCATGCCATAGTCTCAGAAACGTATCCTTCGGTAGCCGTATCTTAGGCTTGATCAAATGTGCTATCACAGTTGGCTGAGTATGGTGATATCATCAGAGGGCCCCCCCAACCTTAAACTCACCACTGAACTTAGTAAGTGTACAGTATTTTAAGTCTTCAAAATTTAGTTGAAGACTGAATCACGCTTATTGCCAAAAAACATAGCGGGGTTGGATCTGCAATCTACAAAATAATTGATTTTTAATAGATCTGCTGCAAGTGGTAGTAATATCGGAAATTTCTTTGCAATTTGTTGAACTTCTATCATTTTGTAAGCCAGGTATGTATTATGTTTTTGTTTGTTGTTGTTTCTTTCACTTAAACATAAGAGTGCAATTATCCGGTTTTGTGCTCATCCGCTCAGATATCTAAAAATGTTGTCCCTAGTGGAACAGATAACCTTGGAAGCACTGTACATTCATGGCCATGCAGCATATGTTCAGGCAAGCTCACACGCTGAACGCGACCGTGTAGGCATCAAGAGGTTTACGTTTTTCCTACGAAACTTCTTTGTTCCCCTATAAAACGCGATTTTTTCCTCTTGTGGGAAAACCGCTGACCCCCAACGCGTAAATCCTACCAATTAACCGACTTTAACTTAAAAAATAAGTACATGGCTGATCATTATCAGCATTATGCAGTCAAATTGTCCAAATAAATCTGACGAACATTTCGTTAAAATTCCGGGCAATTATTTCCGGTGATTACATACATATTGCTCACGCTAAGAAGCGACCAAATCTACTTTCTCACTAATCGAAAAAACTTGAAAAAAACGAAGGGGTGCGCAGCAGTTTTGGGTGCAATGAGAGGGGTCAGCGGCGACAAAACGGTTCAGTGAGAACCACTGATTTAAAGGATTTTGAAGTCTGTCTCAGGCACGGATATTGATGTTCTCACGATAAAAGTTTTATTTTGTTTCAAAATTTCAACATAATTTCGCTTGAAGCATTACAAACTGCAAGAAAAACGAGCGTTAGACAAGGCCTCGACTGTTGATGACCTTGTAAGGCACAGTTAACGTTGAGGTGACGTCACAGTAACTTAACAAATCGCGTAATAGAATAGGCACGTGATAAGGCACAGTTGTACAACAGTAGTAACTGCTCAGGACACACGTTGACAAGGCCGATACTGTCGAAACAGAAGAAAAATTCAACTCGCTCTCGTCAGAAATGGACTGGTGAAGTTCAAAACGAGACAAAACGTTTCTTTGGCGGCAACATGCACTGCTCGGTTTGGCTGACGACGCCAGAACTATTCACGTTCGTGGTACAAAATCAACGACGGAAATATTCGAGGAAGAGCTTTGAGTTACAAAATTTTAGAAAAATCAGCTTCAGTAAAACATTGGCCCCAATACAAGAAACGCATAAAAATACGCACACATGAAAAAAACTTGTTCACATCACGCGCACAGACGAAGCATTGTGCAGCTAATCGAAAAGAATGGGGTGTGTAGTATCACGATCGCGAAGATCGACTTCGGAGGAAGTGAAGCATCTATAAATTGACATCGCAGTAACTACGCAATGATAGTAAAAACCCTAGAAATATAGGAAGTAACTTTTCTGTATATATAAAATATGCTATACACATGCAGCTGACGGTCTTGAGAGGCTATGAACAATGAGACTTCCGAGACGGAATATCAGCCAAAGCTTGCTTCACGCGTCCACAGCATGACATGCGGCATCGTGGCGTGAACGCCAGTACATCGGAATGGGAAGAGTGCAAACAGCAAGTTAACTTGTATTTTTCAATTCATCAGCTTCACCAACCACAGCAATCTGAGCCAGTTCGGAAACCGGTTGAAAAACCGTTGAATCACAACAAATAAAAAATTCCTGAACGTCGTTGCGACACCACAGCGAACCAAACTACAGGTCGCTGCATTTCCAGTATCCTGGATATCGATTTTTACGAGATCGAGGCTTTTTTTGGCAACAGATTCAGACAACCGCCGCTCGCAATCTCTACATGGTGTCGGCCATAAGCTGCGTTCGATAGAGATCATCGCGCAGTGAGCGATACATGGACCTCGACCGGCTCCGCAGGTCTTCGGCAGATCGTTCAGCGCGATCGATCGAGTCGTTTAATCGCGAATCGGGCATGACGACGAAAGCCGACGACCTCCTGTGTCCTCCCAGTTTCGACATGGAAGAAGACTTGCGGAGATTTAAATGGCTCCTGTACGATGTATTCAAAGTTTAGACAAGCAGCAGTTTAACATAAACAAAGACTGCGTTGCTTTCACTTCGCTGCTGCAAGATAATGCGCGCTATCAAGTGCCATGGCAGACACCATCTACACAGCGCATGAATGATCTTTTTCTCTCGAAAAATGCAACATTATTTTCAAGACGAAACTGCGATCAGTCGCATTTTCATACTGGACAAGGATGTGCAGTCTTACCTTCTCAAAGGGACGTCTTCCGATTCCGAGTCAACAATGTACACGCTGGCCTTCCGTACACTTTGGCTGGGATTCCCCCGAGGTGAGATGTACACAGATGCTTTCGGTTTACTCGGCGTGGTGTATATGCGAGTGTGTCGAGAAGACGTGGGTAGATACACACGGCCCGTTGTGGAGGGTTGCGCAACCGTTGGGCTCTCGACGTACACGACGTTGGGCGGAGGTCCGATAATAGGGGTGTGCACGACTTGAGGGGGAGTGACAACGGGGGTAGCATTGACCACATGTACGGGTGAGGCAGGCCGCGTGTAAATGCGACCCGCAGATGGTGCAGGGGGCCCCCAAACAGGGGCAACAAACGGGGCAGGCGGCACATACGTCCAATAGCCTCCCTGCCACGGACTTCGTGTATGAGACCTGGACCTTTGCCGACGGCTTCTATCAGGACTTGAATCGTACCGCCGACTTCCGGCTTCGCTCAAATCATCACGGCCGAGCGACCTGGACCTTTGCGACCTTCGACCCCGGTCGGTTCCACGTGATCGTCCAGTTGAGGGCTCGGCCGATTTCACACTGGCGCCGTCTGTCTCTTCCTGCAAAACCAATCTCGCACTATTACGGTTTGCGATAATACAACTTTGCCATGCAGTGCCTGGCCAAAAGAAACTTTAACGTTTTTTTGTATAAGTTTACTAGCAAATCCGGCAAATGTTCTCGCGGAACAAAAAAGGCACATTTTTGTAAAGAAAATAATTAGGTTGAAAACAGTCCCTGTCGCCACGAGGGCGCTTTGGTGGGCTAGCCCCCCAAACAAAGCTCTAAGACCCCCAAACTGAAACGTAATACTCTATTTATAAAGTAGAGTTTTGGTTAATTTTATAATGTCAAGCCCCCCACACAAACGCAAAGCCCCCTATTGAAAACTTTCTGGTGACGGTTCTGGTTGAACAGGAGAACCACAAGCGACCGCAATCACTATCTCCTTTTTGGTGGTAAGCATGGCCAATGATAAAAATTGCGGCCAAAGCAAAAGTTGTTAAAGACATATCGAAGATGTTTCGGCAAACACTGCTACCATCATCAGTACATGCAAGCATGAACTGAACGTGCAAGTTTTTGCAGCAAGCAAGAAGAAAGACACTGTAAGAAAATGAAAAGCGGCAAAAACTGTGACATAGTGGCGCGAAACGTTGTCACGTGACTCAGCAGGGATGGAGAAAATGTTAGTTGCAGAAAGGCATCTCTCCTTTCTGCAACGATAGCTCGATGAGTGTCAATCAGGCGCACGCTTCACCGGTTTTGTATTATAAACGATTACTGACCTTCCTTGGTTTTCTTCTTTGCATTTCATCTTTCAAAGCCTGAAAATAATTGTTATTTCACAACTGCATAACATGCTTTTCAGCAACCAACAGGAAAACCAAAACCGACCCGTATCAAATACTGTAACTTTTTAAAAGGTTCGTAGCAAGTTACAAGCAACGTTTATACGCTGAACAATACAATAACAACGACGCGTACAGTGGCGACAAACTCTTATACACTCATCACGACATTAGCCAATGACGACAAAATCATACATCTGATCACGACGTTCATATCAATGAACTACCAGCTAACAGTTAAAAACTTGTTGCTGTATCATATTCTGCGGGGCTTTCTCTGAACAATAGACCTTTTGAGCATCCTGACTACAAACAACCGTATCTTGTTACAATTACGCAATCCAAGTCCAAAACTGTCAGCAGTATCGCATGCTGCAGGTGACATGAAAACCCACTGCAGTGAGTCCAGTTCTCTCTCCACATCGCTAAAGCATCATTGCATTGAGCAAAAGGAACCAATCAGTGAGTTTTTATAAAACCTGATAAGACTGCTGAGATAAATCACGAGTGATGCGCTGCATTCACAGAGTGACCCCCCGACTCACACCGGAGCGAAAACCAGCTCCTTGCTCAGCGATAAAAGTTCGGCATATCGTATTTCCGTTCTTGCCCCTTCACGTAACTCACGAGGGAAGCATTTTCTTTTGACAAACCTTCTTGTGTATTCGCTGAGTCCGGCGATGCGACCTTGACATGCACGACCCGACAGTGGGCGACGTGCTGTACTGGTCTCTGTATGAAGGACGGCCGCGCGTATTACAGCAAACTTCGTCACTTCGGGATGAGAGGTCGGGTGAGCGGGGCGTGCAGTCGTTAAAATCATCGTCGTCGTCAAATATTCCCGATTCACTCTCACTCCAACTACCTTTCTCATCCGAGAGATCGGGAGGTGGTATGTAGTACCAGGACATTTAGGTGGTGATCAGGGCAGCACAGTTGTCAATCCATACAATGATTATCAAACCTCACCCGAAACGTTTGGTCGGTCATGAATTCATGCACTGCACATTCCTATGCCTGATGGTAGAAATTAGAAACAAAATCACACCCCTTATTAGACAGAGTGCGGTCAATATTTCTTGATACGAAAAGTAATAGAACATTACGTGAAGGAATTTCCGACTTGAAGGTTCGAGCTAAACTATGTTTGTTATCTTCTGAAAGAATAAATCTTTCACCGGGAAAACTTAGTGCGATTTGCCTAAATTTGCTGTTTCACGTTTTCTTCGAACTCATCTCAATATGAGTGCGGTTTAAAAAAAAAATTTTCAGAACAATTTTGTGTGGTCCGGAAAAGTTATCACCATTTTCATGCAGAACGTCGCAACACACCGAAAGTATTGTTTGGTTCGTAAACAGCAGGTTTATAATTCGTTAGAATTTGAAACGGTGTTTTGCACTGCACCAACGGAGTCATAATGGGTAGCGCACTGCCTCGCATTTTACGTTGGTTTATGTTTACGTTTATTTATATGAATTACGGCCGCGAGTGAGTTCAATATATTTTTTGCATTGCTTCTGTTCTGCTCCACACACTGAGCCTAGCCTGCTTCCACACGCCTGTTTAGGCCGTCTTTCTACTAAGTATCCTCATACAGTAGAAACAGAGTTTTTATTAATGCACGGCCGCCACTGCTTATAAATTTTAAATTACATTTGCACAACCGCATGCGCTCTTTTAATTAAACTGCTGTTTGAATGCACAAGGCTTAGCAGTAAAGGCCGATTTTGCGAAGAAGTCGCAAGTGCTTTCACATTCCAAAAACTTAAGCCGCAAGTTTCGGCTTAAGATAATTACATCACCTGTTTTGCCAAGCAATGCATCTAACTTTTGCGTGATAAAAGAAACATGGCACTTCACTAAGTGCTACATGCATTGCCAAATCAACCTGATTTCAAAACCCTGAAAGACGTCGCATATTCATCTCATTCCAGCACTACACCCGATAAAGTGCATCAACAGAAGCGCTATATGAGGATAAGCATCAACCTCCATCAATTTCACACGCTTTCTGGGGCTGCTTGAAAAAGATCAGACTTCTGCATTCACGAAAATTATTTGTCTACAATGCTTGCCGACAAAACCGCTAGCTACAGCTTCTGACGCAACCCTATCACATCCTCCTTGAAAGGACTTGTTGCCACGTTCACTAAAACACTAGCGCGCCTTGCTACGAGTTCTGGAGTGACATCGTCCTTATTCAAACAAAAGAAAGTTTTTGCCTGCTACGACCTGTCTAGCGGCGCCGAGAGAAAGCCAATTGACAATAAAAGCGCCCGACTATTTCTTTGTGACCAAACAAAGCGATAGAGGAATGGCGCGACGTAATTGGCCGGAGCTATGCGTTATTTCTATTTGCCACGCAGTAAGATGGGCAGTTAAATGAGCGCTGTCTGTTGATGACGTGAACGGTCACAATATTATGAGATCACAATATGCACCTTGCGAGAACCTACAATCAGTTCACGGTTGAATATCACTTTCGTTTCAGCAGTAACCGCTACAGTGTGGTACGAAGTGCAAATTAGTATTCATTCCAGGTGGTCTTGCTCAGTTAAATCGGGTAATGTACCTCTTGCACATTAGCTTGCTGTAATTCGAGAACGCGCAAAGACTTATTGGCGATTTTACCAGTTTTGGATGAAATGCTTCCACTCAGTAGCAAAAGCACGGGTCACGGTTTCAACCGAACGACTTTCTGAACGCGAAGCACAATCTAGGAAATTCAAGTATGGCAGCGATAAAGCCGAACGATCGAATAACATTGTAATGGCGGACTCCAAGCATTTCCTTGAGTAGCACATAAAACGTTTTTTGGCTGAAATTGTGGTTTGCTCAAACTTCAGTGTAAAAATGATATTATCTGTCTGGCTTGACTTAAAACACTTCACCCATTGGAGTTCGTTCAACTACTTCCTCACTGCCCACGTGCGTCTGGATTGCTTGCTGCGGCGTTGAGCATTTGCATGCACGTTTTTAACGTTATTGCCTACGGTACGTTACTACGAAATGTAGATGCTTTTCATTCCTTGAGCTGTTTTTTCTCACAATGTCTCAAGAGCATGGGCGTCGGAAAGAGGTGCAGGGGGTCCTTGGCCCTCCACTACATTTTGAAAATTTTAGCAAAAAAGGTTGTTTTCGTAGTTTGAGTGGTAAAAAACAAATTTCATCACTTTTGGCCTATCCATAGAAAAACCCCTCGTTCCCCCCTGGAAAAAATCCTTCCGACGCCCATGCTCCAGAGTTATTTCTTTCCTCTTCAAAAAAACAAACAAACCATTGATGTTCAAGAGAAAAGAGCTTTTTCCAAGGTATTTCGTGGTCGCGTCCACATCATATGACAGAGTAGACATTTGTTAAAACAGCTTTATATTTTTAAAAATGGTTGGTACTTACCTCATTCACAACTTCGAACTACGACGAAACTCAGATTATTAATACATGCGGGAAGTTAACGTGTTTGAGCATGGAAAGTCCATTTTACATTCTGCTAGTGCCACTTAGTTTCCTTATTTCATATCGTGCTCGATTTCCTATTTCCCCCCTTCTTAACCTATTCTAGCTGCGCCCTTGAAAGTAACTAAACCGTTCTGGGTTCGAAGTAAGCTTGGCAGACTCGCAGTGCGACTAAACTGGAGACTTGTTGACGTCAGACTCATGCAAAACTTCGCAAATTACATTGTTGCACATTAAACAAATGTGTTAAAGCATGAAACTAAAGACTAAACCCTCTGCGAGTGCAGTTTCTCGCAAACGCAGTCAGAGGTGTAACGGGGAGGAAAGGGGGGCACAATTCCCCGGGCGCCGGATCACTATGGGGGCGCCAAGAAGTTCCAACTATGTAACAAGTACTTTCTTTAATACAGTACATTGCTTCCGAAAGAGCTCAGGCTCGAACATGAGGGCGCCAAACTTACTTCTTGTCCCGGACGCCATCTAACCTCGTTACGCCCCTGAACGCAGTCTTTAGTACAAACGTGTTCGCGTGATTGCATGGACATCCATCACGATCAACAGAAACACGAAAGAAAGCATTCTGATGATGAAGGATGAGTTCAAGGAACTGAAAATACGCTTATATTTCGCACGGCAATCCAAAATAGCTCGGACTACATCAAGTCAACCTGGAAGCTGAGAGAAAGTGAAGGTGTTTCATCACCTGCTGCTTCAGGCAGCTGGACCAGCACGCTCACCTGTATATCGTTTCGAATCGCTCGCAGTGTTTCGCTGTCAGAAAAAGCAGCAGGCTCATCCACCCGATTCGGAGGCGCGCGAGGAGTGGACACGAGCGTTGGCTGGAAGTTCTCCTTTTCATTGTTCTTCGCTTTTTTAATCTCGTTGCGCAACCGGGATATTTCGCCGCGAATTGCGTCAAGCGCGCTGTCGCGTGTGCTGCTACCTATCGATCTAAACAGCATTGCAACTTGTCAATCAAACTTCAGTTAGCTTTTATTTTACTTTACATTGTCTTTATTTACTTTATGTTCGTTTACGAAAACTCAACTCCCAGTCCAAGCTTACATTATGTAGCGATTACGTGAAAATCTGTTAAATAATTTGCGAAACAGACAAGTTTTTCTATTTTCCGAAGCAACAGGAAGCGTAAAAAGTTGTACATCTGATTCGAGGTGCAAGTCGCGACGGGAAAAAATGAAGCCCAGAAAGTATTCATCGCCGATGCAAAAAGCAGGCCCCCCGTGCATACCTTCGTCCACTGTCTTTGGACTTGACGCTGGCACCAGTGTGAGAACCACGAGGAAATCCCGGACCGGAAGTTTTCTGCTTGACTGTGGTGGCTTGTGACGTCGCCGTTGACGTGGAGTAAGACCTTGCTGCATGTCGAGGCCTTAGCATCTCACGGACGGTCGACGTAGTACTGACGTCATCCATTGTGTCGTCCTGTGATAAAACAAGATAAATTCACTCGAAAATTTATGAAAGAAAGGGTCCATCGTACAGGAGTGAGATCGACTATGCTGCACGGCAGAGAGACATGGTGTTTGAGGGAGAATAAGGTGTCAGTTCTGAGGTGAACCGAGAGAGTTATGGTAAGAGCAGTGTCTGGTGCGGAACTGGTGGACAAAAAGAACATTGATGAATAGATGAACATGCTGGGATTAAAAGAAACTGTGGAAAATCTGGCAAAGGCAAATAGTGTGTGATGGTACACGGACATGTTTAGAGGAGAGATGAGGATGATGCCCCAAGAAAAGCGCTGCGTTTCAAAATGGTGTGCCAGAGAAACAGGGAACGACCACGGAAGACATGGAGGAGGCAAATAGAAGAGATTAGAGGGATTGCGGAAGGAAGACGCCTTTAATGGGGGCAAGATGGAGAAATGGTATAAAGTTAATTCATGGCAAAAATGAGGTAAATCCGGCCACCCTCATTTAACGAGGACAAAACCGGAGCAGGGTTAAAACTGGAATACTACTACTTCACGTGCACAACGCATGTCTTGAACGTTTTTCAGATAAGTGGTTACGAAGTTTCGGAAAATCTGACAGTCCGAGAGTTTCCGTTTTTTTGTCAATAAACGAACAACTTATCAAAAATTTAGTCGTTCGTAGAATTGAATGCAAAGTTTTTGTGTACAAAACCCGCAATCTTTCTCGCCCTTTCTAACGAAACATGACCAAATGCATCTCGCAGTGTTGTATTCGCACAAACAGCTGACATCCCCAGGACCGCATGTTGTGTATCTTTGCTCAGTAATTGGCGCCAACGACCGATAATGATTTTAAAACCCCGGCAAATAAATGAGAAATTAGTTTCTGAAATTTCCGGTATTTTCATATAAATAACACGGCATTTCCAGATCACCTGAGCCTGAGGAGATTTGTAGTAAGATGGTGATGGCGCCGGACGGAGGTTCTGAGACTTGGGATCACGTCTGTAGGAAAAATATACAATGAGTTTACCTCGCGTGCTTTCAGCAAATCCGCCAAACCTGACAGCGGTAATGCCTGCAAGCGCCTTATCAAACGTTCGGCAATATTACGCATGTTTTCCAAGCGAGTCGTAGCGATTACGAAAGTGTATCTTGAGTTGCTTTGTCAAATTTGGAAGAAAACTGAAAGATGATAACCGAGTAAGGCAGAGAGTACATAAAATTGTATTATTTCTACAGTAAAATTTCGCAATGTGGCTGTTGCAACGTACAGTTTTCAAGTTTGCTTCTCACCATGCCATAAACTCATGTCATAAAAGCACAACTTTTATATTCAGACAATTTTCAGGATTCACCGCACCTTGCACTACTCCCCATGGTCGTAGACGTATCGCCCGAGTGCTGCCTCGACCTCTTGTCAGTTGGAATGATGTCGGTTCGAGCATCGACGCCAGTGGAAGGACGAGCCACCAACTTCGCCTTGACAGGTTGAGGGGGCGATTGGGTTTTGGATTGGCGGCTACTTTCTGATCCAACAAATCCACTGTCGGTACCTTTATCTGTATCAAGCGAGAAATCATTAATACATTCGAAATAAAGCTGGCATTAACACATTCGCGACGCAAAAATTCAAGTATTTGGCACTGGATGCAAAGTTAAAAAGTATGTATATTAGTACAGGATAGCATCGATAGTCTATCATTCGCTGTCGCTTAAGGACACTTTTCGGAAACAAGCAATGACGTTTCCAGTAACACTGGACGTATTTATCTCGCGCAAACTCCAGCACGGAAATCAGAGAGTCGGACTGATAGACGTGCAAATGGGCTGTCAGTTGAGGTTTCAGAATGACTTTTCAGGATTGAACATATTTAAACAACAGAGAAGAGACTACAAGGTCGAAACGGTTACCGTCTGTAAGAGAAACTATTTTGAAAAATCATGCAAGGAGCTGCAGTAGTATCACTAAACCATTTTCTCAGGCATGACACAATTAATAACTTAGCAATACGATCTGCGTCACTGCAGAACAAATGGCATAAAATTACTTTGCATCTGACCTTCGTGGCTAGCCAACCCATGCATTGCAAAAAACTATTTAAAAACAAAAATTCGTTTCTAATCACGCATGGCTCAAGCGATCGTAGTTTTCCATCTTGAACGTCAGAAGAGTATATAACAGTCGCGGATTAGGTGTTTATTTAACAAACACGAGCAAGAACTATTTCAGGATATTGTTATCGCCGGAATAATACAAAATTAAAAACAATTGCCGACACGTGCACAAAAAAACAAAAAGCTTCTATCCTTCGATAAAGCACGCTGCAACCCTATTTGACTCTCTGGAGACTACACATTCTAACGTGAACACGTTATGTGGCACCACTTTCTGCATTCATCATACGCTAAGATTCTCAAACAGCTGACACTCAATACTAAGACACGATGGCAAAGTTCAGAACAACTGCCCTCAGCACTTCAGAACCTTACCTATTGCTGTCCTAGACAAGCTGCAGTAAAAAACAGCATTCTCCATGAAATTCAAAAACGTGTTTCCCAGTGCAATCTGACGCAGATCTTTTACGACTGCCCATTATTCAATTTCACTGCAAAGTTATCTTTCAATTGCAAACCACTACAACAAAGCAATATTTTGCACCACTTCTTAATATAAACCCCCTTTTTCGATTGAGCGAAGTTGTGCAGAGTCAAGTTATTGATTAACCACGATTTGTACTAGAGTCGTGTGTAGATGTTTACTTTGAACACCGGCACAATTTGAAACTCAACCGCTCGTCGAAGATCATCCCACAATACAAAACATACATCGCCGGCTGCGTCGCTCCATTATGCCCTACACCTCATACCGAAATAAAAGGCTTGAACTTCTATACACCAAATTTTTAATGCGCAAGGATGATCGGTAAATAATTTGCTGTGTTAAACAGATATTTGAGAAGAGAATCTTCACGGTGAAAAGGTAAGTAATATGAATAAGTTTTGATGCAAGCCTCACGCAGATGCAGAAACCACACCATTTCGGTTTTAACTTTCATACACAACACGCACGAATGCAGTGATTTAAAAAAATTAACTTTTTGACCAAACAAAATCTCCGACAAATGTAATATGCGAAATCTTGGTGTGAACAAGCTTTGCGGACCGGTTTCAAATGAACGTTTCACGCTTATTAAACCTCATCTTCGTCCTTTGTATTCACAGCTTTTAAAGACAACTAACGAACAAAATGTTGCACAGCAAACAAGCATCAGGCAACAATTCATATTCGTACACAACTCCAGCAAATAGGTCGCAGTATACTTTAAGGAGGGGTGTATGCTTTTAAATCAGAAACAACATAGTTCAAAAATATCGCTGCAGCGACAGATAGATTCACTTGTGACGAAACAACGTAGGGACAAGTAGATGCAAGTCAAGTCCTCGCATGGTGCTTGGCAACGGGTGCACGGTTTCAGTGGCGGCTCGTGGTGAAATTGGCCGGGAGGGCTGCGAAATTTCATCTCTGGCTGAACATATGGGATTGTCGCCCTGCTTGTTTTTATAATTAGTGGCGTTTCCGGTCACTGCAGTAGTCCTTATCAAATTCGTAAGTTTCAGTTGTCCTTATTGATACACAGAAAACATACATTTCAGTTTGATGAAACCAAACCCAAACCCCAAAGCGTAAACACGAACACAAAAAAATTAAACCGGCCCCATCAAAAGTATGCCGCATAACCACTGCCACCACAGCTGCAAAGGCGAGAGTTGAGCCCAGCACAACTCGCATAATAGACTTGGAACATTCCGCTCGACTACTTAGGCGTTATTGTTAACAAAACAAAGCTTACCATTTTATTCAAACCGTGTCATGGCAGCAGACCTAGGCTAGTGCCACTTTCTTTGAGCTGGTACTTCCATCATGTTCTTTCAAATGAAGTTTCAATTTTCCAAAAAATTTCGAACAGTTCATGATTTTACTCAAAATTTCTGTTTTTTTTAACTGGATTGTCATGCTTTTCCAGTAAAAGTTTGTATCCTGAATCAATTACAGCTGCAATGTTCACCTTACCAAAATATTAAAGGTCTTTACTTGAATGCTTACTGTATAGGC
>JGI24158J21664_10004176_pt1 | contig 18472 bp, 8 predicted proteins | sample Ectturendosymbi3_FD_21664 | JGI IMG/M metagenome (IMG submission 21664)
CTAATGGTTGGTTTACTGCATGCGATGGCTTTTATGGTGCTTCTGCTTATTGGCTGAGTCATATGAAACAATAAACCATTACCATTACCATTACCTTGTAGATGTGAAATAAAGTGATCACTTATTTCAGGCTCAGCATTGGTATCTGCGTTTTTTCGAGAGAAACACTGCGTCTTGTTTTCGGTGCTGCGTATTCTGCCAGAATGATGATGGTCTGGAAAGCTTACTGCAAGTGCAAGTTTGATGAGTTAAGCTAAATTTGATAATTATTATCGATAAAAATGAGTTCTGACCTCATGAAATGTACTAACAATTTCAACCAGGGGGGCATTTTTGTACATCCTGGTTCTGTACAGAATGGAAGAGAGAGGAGGACCTATCAATACAGATGCTGATTCAGTGATTTCCATCACATACCATCTATAATCTTTTTCCTATTTGAAGTTCATACATTTACATACATTGAAAACTGTGAAGAGCAATACTGCATTTAACAATTAACCAACTTGTTTGGGCTTCAATTACAAAGTCTTTTAAAAACTGGCAAAAGTATGGAAACTCTCAAAAACCACCTGGCATCCCTGGCAAAACACGTACTACTGAAAATTTAAAAAGCATTAAGACATTATAAAAGCAAAATGTTAGCTAGTAAAGATTGTATTAAAGTTTCTTTATTCAATTTTTTATTACTGTTTTTTTTCCAAGACGTTGGTTAGTCTTAAAATGTAAAAAACATAATATTCCTAAAATCATTTTTTACTTTTTTCTTAGTTAATGCTATAACAACCTTAACTACTGAGCTTCTTTGTTATTGAGCACAATTTGATTCTAGTTCCTTTTGCCAAAAAGTCAATTTTGATAAAGCAAAGCTAGGCATTTTCAAGGTGTATTAATTAATGTAGCAGTTTACTGAAACTGATTTTACCTGTGGATACTGATCTGAAAATGGGCATAATGTGAAATGTGTATTGTACCACTGTTTGTGTTTGATAAACTTGTGTGTGAACTAAGTTAAAGTATCAGTAGAGTAAATTTTCATGTCATCTTTGTGCCTGCATGGATAAATAAAGTTTTGGAAGCAGTTAACCAAAAAATGGTGTTTACAAGCATAACCAATGTTATGTAGAATTTTGTAGTGCAACATCACAGGCACAGAGTGCTTGCATTATTTTTTTTAACGTAATTTTGTAAATGCATTCAGCCAAGCCCTTGCTTTGTGAAAGCAATGGTAGATGCCGGTATTTCTGATCCTAAGTACGTTTGGCTGCTTGGCAAAAGGTATCCTGTGATTGAATGTTATACTGCACCAAGTCCTCACAACATACGCAAAGATTCCCATGTAACAGCAATTGAGAAGCAGATAAATGGAAGTGATTTACCTGCTTCTTCTAAGTCACTAGATGCAAATTCACATGACTCAGATGAAGCTGCTTTTGATGTAAGTTTGGATGAACCTCATACTACTGATGAGATTTCAACCCAAAGTAAGGCTGATGTGGCTGTATCAGCTGATCATGAACAAAGCAGCACGCAAACTGCTTTATCCATTGCTGTGTCACAAACAGTGCCAGATTCTGCAAAGTCAGATGATGCTGAACTTCTTGTTGCCGACATTCCTGCAGAAGTTTCTGATGTGATTAATCTTGCATTGTCAATTGTTGAAGCACAGGAAATGGAATCTCAAGAACCTACAGCATTTGAATATCAAGCTTCCAGTCCAGCAGATACAGATGGAAAGACAATGCCTTGTAAAAAAGATACTGATGTTAGTCGATTCAGTGAAGAAAGGTCTATTTCACAAAGTGAGCTGTCTTCCAATGCTGTAGCTGATGGCCATGATTCTCTTCCAGAGACTGGGGATGTTATTTCACAAGTGTCTGAAGGCACTTCTGCACTGCTTAATGAGAGTGATACTTCACCATTGCAGTCTGGGGATCAGGATGCACATGATTTAGAAGGTGACGATGAAGTTGCACTGAATCCAGAGGCACAAGCATCACAAGACAATTTACATGATTTTCCACCAGAATCATTTATTGAAACGTTTCATCATGGTGATGAAACAGTGGTCAGTATATCTGGAAAAATTGATATCTTAGATTATGCTAGTTCTGAATGGAAAGGGTCTACATACACTGCCAAGTGCCTTCGTAAGGGATATCAAATGCTCATAAAAGCCTCTAATTGTTCACTCATGCGTCAAGTTCGTGGCGACAACTACTGTGCACTTCGTGCAACAGCCTTTCAGATCTTAACTCAAAAGCTTCATCTTTTTCAATCACACAGTGATTGGGAAGATTATTTGACAAAAATTATTATGAAGTTGCAGAAAAAATGTGATTGGCTCAGTCAGTGGACCTTTGCTGAAAGGTTACCCTCAACTGCCACAGATCGTTTTGAAGTAATGAGTGATTGCATTGTGTATTTTATTCAGCAGATGAAACTCTCTCAAGCAATTAGCAATGACAATGATCGCCAGATGCATGTCTCTGCTTTATTTAATTCTGGATCAAACGTTGAAATCAAAATCTTCGAGGCACTCAAGCTTATAATGTTGGACACTGCGATCAGACTTCATGAAGCGAATAACCACAACGAAGAAGTTCCTGTCTTTGCGTGGCTTTTGTTTGCCAGGGATACAAGCACTAACCCCAAAAACCTTATGTTGAACCACCTAAACCATGCTGGAAAAAGTGGTGGTCTAGAACAGGTGCGTAAAGTTANTAATGTGTTGGCTGCAATAATATGGTGGTTGGTGGTGTTCAGTAATCTTGTGCAATGTTTCTTGCAAATCACCTACTTATTATACCAGTAGCATAGTCAACCCAAAATGTTGGGAGGGGCCAAATATTTTGACTTTGATGGAAGAACAGTATTTGGTTTGGGACACCACCTCTCGAAGTGCGAAACAAAAAGATACTAAAAATTTGGATGGGGCCATGGCCCTTTTGACCCCCCTGGCTATGCCTATGTGCTATACCTTGTGAGCTGTTTATTCTGTTGTTCTGCATGTCAACTCTGTTGTATCAAGCATTTCAATTCTGCTGTGTTCAATGTCATTTGATAGTTTTTTGGTCTGCTTGGAAATACTTCAGAAGAGTGGTCTCAAGCAAATGAGATCATCCAGAGTTTCTGACCTGTATTTTGTCTATATGCTCTCAATTTCATCTGTAAAATTGTATTAATTATAGCCTTAAAATTGTTTGTCCAAATATTCAATTAAAATTGGGTTATGTTTTCACAAATGGCAGTAAATTTTGGTTATATCTGAAATATTTCAATTGGAAGCGACACCATATGTATAATTCGCCACAAATAGTTATGACAAGACCCTATTTATCTTTTGACTACATACATTTTTGCAGAGACACTAACCTTGCTTGTTATCCATTGAATATATACCAGTAGCTTTTACATTTTAATCAAGAATGTGATGTACATGGACACTTAATCATGGAAGCATGTTTTGTATACTTTTTTCAACTTACATGACTTGAAATCTTCTGCTTGTTGTGGAGTTAAAAACACTGGGTGCTTCAGAATTTCAGCCTTAGCAAACATTAAATAAGTGAAACTTTGTGTGAAAAAGTTTTCAGAAATTCTAGTGTTTTGTTTTTATTTTTACCGCAGCATACTTTTCACACAGAAACATCTGATATGACTTTGCTAGGACCATACTTAATTCTCACCATTGTATTGTCGTGAAATCATTAAAAAGTTTTCTATTGTGTGGATGTGGAAGATGAACAAAGCCTGGTAAATGTGTAAAGCCAAAACACACATTTAAAAAATTAATAAATAATTTTTTGTGTCATTTATTTGTAAAAAAACTTAATTTCAGTCATTGACCAAATTTTTTTGAAATGACAAAAAAATTAAGTCAATTCGGTCAAAAAATGTCAAATTCAAAGAAAGTTTTTCAGCCATTTCAGACAAATGACCAAAATGTCTCAGCAAAAAAAAACAGATCCAAAAACGTAGAAGACGAACATTGAAAAATCAATTTATAACTATTGTAAATTCATTATTAGCAGCTATTTTTCGGCGTTAGTACTATATTCATCTTTAAAAGGTGAAGCGTGTTCCTTCGTTTTGCTGAAAAATTTGTTGCTTACCTGGTGCGTTGCAAATGTTTAGTTGTTTCTTAGCAGGGGAAAAAAATGGACAAAGCAGCCGTTTTCTTAAAACGTAAAAACTTGTCCAGGTGGAAGTGTGTCTTCTTGGCCAAGCCCTGGAATTGACCATTCGCGTTATCCGGCCGTCCAACGTTGAGCAAGAGGACTTTGTCACGCACTACCCCGACCACATGGTCGGCAATTGGGACAAAGTGGACCTGATTGCGGAAGATGACCGGCATTACAATATCGTTGTGAAATAAATCTCTAGAAGACGGTAAATAAAAACTGAAAAGCGTTCTGTCCCTCATTTCTGATATTGTCTTCAACTCTTGGCGTTCGCGCTGCTAATTTGCTCTGGCGATCCTGCACTCGATTGAACGCGTTATGAGTTTTTGCCGCGTTGTCTGCGTCGTGTTTAAACTTTGCAAACGCATGTCCCGTTGAATGTAATTAATCGTGTTTTGTAACCCGCGTCTCTTTGTTCACTCTGCCTTGTAAGTCGCTACGGAATGCAGAAAGAGTTCAGTCCGCTGCGTAAAGCACCGTTAGTCGCGCTGTTTCGTAACTATCTGCTCTGTTGCGTAACAATCTGCTGTTTCGTAACGCAAGGTGACAACAGTATTAATCTGCTTAAATGAGCGACTGTGGTCAATGTATTGTTCGTTGGAAACAATCATTCGTGGAAATGTGAAGCTGAAAATTATTTCAATATAAATATTTTTCTCGCCTGTACTGCGCAATGTATGATGTAAAGGTTGGAATAGGCAAAAACAGGAAGCTTTCGAGTTCTGGCTTGTGTCTTCATCCACAAGCACGATTTTGATTAGTTAAGTTTAGTATTACGCAGCGCCTCTGAGAGAAATTTTACCAGGGGTCATGAACACCACTTGCTGTTCCCCCTGAACTTCTGGGGCCCTCGTCGAAACTTGTACAGCTTGTTTGTATAGAATCCAGAATTAAGATTAAACAGCTGGCATGCTAAGATTTTGAAATAGATCAATTGTTATACTGGCAACTGGCTATCACTAGTAATTTTGGGCTTGATTACAGAAAAACTTGGCGTGCGTACTTTCACCTTCCCGGGCCCGGGTGCGATGCACCCCCCTCTCTCGGGTACGATGCACCCCCTCTCTCGTAGGTCCTGGTACTAAGTTGGTGAAATAAGAAGTGTCTCGAAAGATATAGAATGTCGCCAAATCGCTGCAANTTTTATCCAAGTTGCAGCAACTNGAAAGGAGACACATCCAGAAATAAAATAAAGAAATAAGCGTTTTTTACCGGAATCACAGTTTCGCTCAANAATTAAACCAGTCGCTGATAAAAAAAAGCTGTGGTCATATTTCTGTGGGTGCAACGAAAAGGTTTGGAATGTGTAAATTTTGAAAGTTTGACAAAACAAGTGGTTTAGCTTTAGATTTTTGTTTTGCGTCGTCATTTCGTCAACTTCATGGGAGCGCACCTACAACGCCAAAATTTATCCAAGGTGCTGCAGGAATAGTTCTGCGAGTTGAACTTATGATTTTCCTTTAACTATTGTTCATTTGCTGATTCTCAGTTCGTTGTTCGTGGGATAAACTTCCAGCAGTTGGAAAATTGAGGAAATAACGCTTTTTTTCCACAGGTTGGCTACAACCTTCAACTGGACTGAAAAGGTTGAACACGGCGAGCAAGGTTAAACTTTAAAAAGGTTGAATCCCTCACATTGAATTAGAACTTAACCGCGGGCTGCTGTGCAGCGCCTATTCGAACACCTATTTCATTTTCGACCAAGAGCGCAACATTTCTGAACGAACTGACGCAAGCAGGCAGTTCAGTTTCGTTGATACTCGGTTTCTGTGCTCCTGTCGGAGTGTCACGTGCGTCTGCGGCGCCTATTACCGCTTACTTGCGCGGTAGGCCACGAGGCTGCTCTGGCAGTGAATGCTGCACTGTGGGGGAAAATCTGCAAAATATCCGTTCTCACGTTTCTCGTTTTACTTGAGAAGAACATGGATGCAGCCTATCAGCCTTGCCCATTTGTTGCTCATGTTTAGAGTAATTGGCGTTGAAGAAGGTTCTGTCGCAATGCAATAAAACCAGGTTCGCAGGGAAAACGCACGCCACATTTGCTGCGCTCATTAGCCCCTCACCCATCCAGTATGAAACTCGGCGTCTCCGAAGATGTTTTCGCCGCTACACGAAAAAACAACGGTAAAAAAATAATGACAATCTTTCGTCGGAGGTTAAGTTGCGTCAGCACCGAAGATGGTTTTTGAGCAGCCAGCCACACCTGGCATATCGAGCCCGCTCAAATCCTATTTTTCAAATTTCTAAAACTCGGGTTTAGTGGAAAGTGTTACGAAGATTTGAATCTGTCGTGTGAAGATAAGGAAGAGGCGATTGCGAAATTTCGCGAAAATTTAGCAGCGCAATTGCGAAACTTTCCGAAAATACAGCAGCTCAACTGCGAAACTTTCTGAAAATTTAGCAGCTCAATCAAGCTTGTTCATGTTCAATTAGTCTGTTAGCTTCGCCTGCTGCACTTCTACACAAAATATATCATCTCAGGCCACACCGAGTCGTTGGAAACATAGAAAGTGTAGAAAAAAAGCAAGTGTGTCGTCAAAATAAAAGGAACTATGTCGTCATGTAGGAACAATTGTCATAGAATCATTTTGTTTCGTCTAGTATTTCGCCGAACCAATTCCGTTAATCCAGGTTCTTTTAAGGAAAATATTAGGTTGCCTGTATGGATCTGTAGCGACCCGATTTCTCTGATTCTAGGGATCCGAATAGGGTCCCTAAAACACCTTAAAAAAACCCTGGTTAATCTCAACTTTCTGCGCAGCGTCACAAAGCAAAGCGGCTAATCTGGATGTTTCGTACAACCCAGTTTGCGCGTAGTGGATTTGTTCAAGCATGTAATTAAGGTTGAAGAGGGTTGTTGAAGCAGCACAGCTCCTGATTGTGTCACCGAACGTCCAGCATAGCTTCCCGCACCGCTACCATTTGACACCTCAAGAAGCGCAGCCTTCCACCATTGGTTACGGCTCGGCGAAACGCCATAGGCTACCCTGACTGATCAACGGGCAGATCTGATGCATTATATTCGGCTGTGCTGCTTTTCTGTCACGTCGCAGTCTTTCCTGGAGACGCTGGAAATGTCAAAGACCTCCGTGCTTTTCCTGAGGCGGTCGTCGGTTGAGCTGGTGTTCATGCACCCGCTGTCATTGCTGCTCATTTTCTTCAACTGCCGACCTCTGCTCGACATCTGCGAGATCGTGCGGCGACGGCGGCGCTTGGCGTCCTCGTCGCACGAGAAAGCGTCCACCACCGAGTACCGGAAGTGACGGTTGCGGACGCTGTAGATAATGCAATTCCAGAACGAGTTCGACAACAGCAGACGCACAGCGATGAACTCGCACGAGGTATGCGCGTTCATGACGGTCGCGGAATACGTCTTCGGAAATACCAACGGTGTTATGTATCTGAAAAACACAAACGCGTCATAGTGTGCGAAACGCAGCGTTTTCGAAAACCGGGTCTGTGGAATTTTTCGAATGCATTGCAATGCCAAGCGTGACGCACAGCACCGTGAACTATGACCAGACTGATGGGGACATGTTGAGGTTTTTGTTGGTGAGCTCTGGACTCAAATATTCCGGTAGGTGGCACTCCGGAGCAACGTGCAAAAATGTTTGAAAAAACCGGTGTTGAACTCTGGCAGCCTCCAACCGATTTTATCTTGCCAGACGAGTATCAAACATTTTCGGTAACCCAATCTGCCTCCAGGTAATTAGTGCGGGACTCTATAAGATGGGTTAAGCGCCCCTGGGGCGAAAGAATAATCGTTTCGTGTTACAAATTGAGCAGAACAGATTGAGAAATTGTAACTTCTCTCCTTTATACATTTACAACAATCACTGAAGCAGGATCGCCAATTTAGCATTTTTGAAGCCAGATTTTGAAACTCTGTTTTTTTTAACGCTTTTGGCTGTTGCTGGAAATCAAGAGAAGCCAGACAAAATCTGGATTTGTTTTCAGTCGGAAAGGCTTGGCTCTAGCAAAACATTGTCTGACCTGCATATTCATTACAAGGCTCTAATGAAAAGAGTCTATGACCATGCAGGGTGCACAGAATATTGCAAAGATTTTACTGTTGCTCTAAAAATGATCGATGTTATTGATAAGAAACAAATGTACAACTAATTACAGAGAAAGAAAAGAAAAAGATGGGAATTGTATTATATCATTGTTTCTGACGAGTTTTAATGCAATTCCAGAACTCTTTTGTGTTTGGTTATGCATGTTTTATGTGTATATGCTTTAAAACTGCTATCTGGATTTTTTTGGTGAAGACAGGTTGGCAACCCTGCACTGAAGACGTCTCGTTTGCGCTTGCTCGAAGTCTGTTGTGTGACGCAGTGGTTCTCAACCTTTTTTGGCCCAAGGCCCATCAAAAATCCGATGGACGATTTTGTGCTGACACCTCATGAACAACTTGTCAAAAACACAAGAACCTAAAAAATGATCTTACATAATTCAGTGTATAGTATAGGCTACATTTTTCAATAATGTTTTTTCAAGGGTTTATGGAACTTTTTGTGGACCACTAGAAATTCCAGGTGGACCACCGTTGGTCCACCTGGACCACGTTGAGAATCACTGATGTGTAGCCTAATGCACACTGCTTTTTCAAACGCTTTGTTTCTTGCACACTGATTGGACTGCCACAATCGACATTTCTGCTACTGTTCCCCTTTCTTGGACAAGACGTAACTTAACTATTCGCACGTTCCAGTGATCATGGAACAGTAGCCACAGAAATGAGGAAACAGCCAGTGGTTTAAAGCAGTTCTGCCCCTATTAGATGAGTGTGACATGAGAAACGTAGGGCAAACACTACCGGTAAAGAAGAATACTCACATTTCCAAGGCTGGAATTAAACCAAGCACTATGATCGCCGGAAGTAGAGCAAGCGTGAAAGCGCCGACCATTATACCCAGCGTTTTCGCCAACTTCTTTTCCACATCATCTTGGTTGACGGAATTTGATCTCTGGCTTGTCGTAAATCTTTTTCTGAACTGCGAAAAGAAACGCGGCGCTTTTCGCAATAAACTTTCTCGCGGTTTGTGGAGCCGGGAGGAGTTGCGGAGCCTAGAGGCAATAGTGAAAGCGTGGCACTGATTTATTGTCATGTCCCAAACAATTTCCCAACTGACAAAACTTGTACGTTCTTAGCAACACAAGACCAAAACCCAAAGTTCCCAGCAATTTTTTGCAGTGGTTGAGAAAATATTATCTACAAAAGCTTAGAACTTAGAGCTACACGTTTATAAAAAACTGCTCAAAAGTGGTTGTTCAACGTTTTTGTTCAAGATTTAGAGTTTGGCAGCAGTCACAAAAAACGCGTTTTTTCTTTAAACTTCAAAATGCAGTAAAATCGCTGAGACCTTTTGGCGGCAAAACGTTTTTCTATTTATGGAATAAACTGATTTTATTTCAAATTTTTGCAAAGCATCATCTCGTTCTTGGCGGATGAATGAAAACTAATCGTTTTATTGATTTCCTCAGTAGGTTTCGGTTTTCTATTTTATATAGTAAGCTTCATTAACCGCCACTCACTCACAAACAATATTCTTCAAACCACACCTCAAAAGTTTTAAATATTTCGCACACTTCGAAACACTTTCCAAACGGCAGCGAAGTTTCGATCAAATACCAGGCACATTAAGCGCGTTATATATATCTGAAGCGTTGCACGGTGCCTTGCTCGGTTTGCCAACCCGCAATTATCGGGAACCGCCAGACAGTCTCATTTAAATTAAATAAGCTGAAGTCGCTCCACTCCAGTCGACAAAATCTGCGATGTGATTTGCAGAGCGCCGTGAGCTGCTGCATGCCGCGCAGACAATCGAAGGTATCACTGTAAACGAGCAGACGCTGCATGCAAGCGCAGTCCTCGCGCGATCACGTGTGGCTAATCGGTGTGTTTTGTCGTTGCGACATGAAAGCGAATGATGTTGAAATTCAAGTGCGAAAACCGCAAAACTTCGCGGCAGTAATTTCCATTAAAGGTTTTGCTGCACAAGCACTCCGACGTCTGTCACTGCTTCACTCACCGTTGATTGGATGCTGTTTGCGAATTTCGACAAAGTGTTCGGACGTCCCTCACTCTTCGAGCGCTTCACGACTCTGCGTAAAAAATGTTGGTCGAGTCAGAAGTCGACGCAGCAAGCCAGGCGCGGTCATAAAAAGGGCTGAAGACAAAGGTTAAACAGAGCCTGCATTATTCAACAACTTCTTTCTCCAGCGAAAAGTTCCATTGACGAACAGCGGTCAACAGAAGAAAACAATCCCAGTTCAGACCTTGCACTTTCGGGTGCTAGGTGTTAACAATCTAAATACATGAAATTCAACCAGCAGGCTAGCGTCGAAGTCTACCAAAATAAAGAGCGTGTGACAGCTGGATATAAGAACTCACTGGGACGCTTATTCTTACGTTTTCTCTACTTTCGCGGAACATGTGCTTGAACGTCTTACAAGCCATGTTAATTAAGGTCCCGCCACCCAGGCTACATTTTTTTAATAGTCTATCATAAATGATCATACAGCAATGGAATTATAGTGCAGTTTAAAAAGTTATTTTGAAAAAGCTCCACAGGTCAAAAAATCTTGTTGTTTGCGGTAGCCTGACCGTGTGTATTAGATCAAACATTACGTATCAGAAGGATATTTGAAAAAATTTGTAAATATGCGTGTATAACTCAATAATCTTGTGGAAAATGCAAGTCTCCTCAGCAGTGCAATACCGAAAAAAGCTTTCTAGTAATAAGCATGGGCGTCGGAAGAATTTTTTCCAGTGGGGGGGGCAGCAGCAATGGATTTTTCCAGTAGTAGCCAAGAATTTTTCCTGAGGGTAAAAAATGGCAAAATTTCATTTTACCCACTAGAAACTAAGAAAACATCCTCATTTCCGCTAAACGTTTAATAGGAAAATGTTAAATTTCAAAATCCAAGGGGGGGCATTGCCCTCCCTTGCGACGTCCATGGTAATGAGTAAACGGATATTATCTATGACAACTCGCCTGGGTACTGTCTCGCGCTCGTTACAACACCAACAACGCCGCTTACCTTTGTTTGCCAGTGTTTGTCGCACAGTTGTTTTCTGCGCCTGGCGGTCCAGTCGGTGTTGACTGGGCCCTGGTCACCTATGAAACAGACATTTTGACATTCTGTTGGTAAATACTGAGGCAACGGCGCATATTTGACCCATGATGCCCCAGGCAAAAACCACGAATAGCCAGCATCGTCGAAGCCAGGGACAAAATTATCTATAAGCATAATATTAGTAATTAGGCAAAACATTACTCCGATCAAAACCAACGACTTTTCCTAAGCTATAAAGTAATGTGCAAAAATTGAAACAAAATATATTGTATCCCTCACGCTTTGATTGCTATACCTCTCCATTAGCGCTGCAAGCAGTAAGAAGTTCATTTGAACAGTGTATTTCCACATCAACTCATTTTACGCGTTCACTATGACATTATTACGGTTCTACTGCAATTGTTGTTTTTTTGCCGCAAAGTCTGATGGGGCAATTTTAATACTTACTTTAGCTAAGAACAATTTCTTTCTGCTTTTGACTTTATCAGCACTATACAATAGTTTTGTAGAATCTAGAATTTTAGCTTTATGTACTAGCTGGAATTTCTAACAACAAACCAATAATAAATTGTAATGTAAAGGTGCTGTAGTAGAGCAATAAACAACTTGTACTTATTGCAGTAGCAAATTGTGCGTTTACTCAGTCACGCTCTAAACTTGTTAGCTCAATCGCAGTTAATTGTATCGGCAAAGTCTTACAACATCGGTTTACTGAGTAATATTTTGTTTCAGATAGGTAGATGAATGTAAATATATCAATATTTTGTTGACAGGTTGTCATGAAACAGAAGATAATCAGACCTAAACCTTGCCTAGTTGAATTTCTCTTATTATTTTTTCACCACAAGGGTCAGGGTTATCATTAAAAGTTGTACGTAAATTTGTTAGAATGATGCAGTTGATTTTTGTTCTTTTTTATGATGCTGAAGTGTCTGCACGTGGTGAAAAGCACGGGTCTATTATTAGTAAGAGAAAAACATGAAAAAACGTTGAAACTCACTGGGTTAGTGCTTAGCATTTTTTCCTGTGACTTTACTACCTGGATGAAATTTTTAAGGCCTCTCTGTGAGTGTAAAAAGTTATACACGTCGCGCCAATAATGTGATATAATTGCTGCACCTTTCGGTACTTGGTGATGTTAGGATGGGCACATTGCATGCGTCATCTCTTGTAATCGGATTATAAATATGTCTTCGCGACGAGCTGCAGGACAGAACCGATTCTGTTTTATTTATATATGGATTGGTATTTGTTTTTTGAGACTTGGGGAATTTCTGTTTTGTAATATGGCTCTTTTGCTTATGCGTTAATTTGAAGTTATTCTTCGCACCTCCAGTTGAACTTAAATAGTGTTTTAAATTTAATAGCTGGCCAGCCTCTATTTCATTGCATTAAAATTCAAGCGATCAAAGTGTTACAAAAAACATGCCGTTTCATGCTTATACACTTCCGGTATCTGTTATGTTTGGAACTTTTGCTTGCTTTTCCCTTTGCAAAAATCTACTGATATTTCCAGATTCTACTTTCTCCTCTCTTTGTTGAATACTCTTTTTCTATCATTGTTTTCTGACGACTTCATATGATTTCTTTAGAACTTCTTAGTGCTATTTTCCTTAGTACTGCACTTCAAGTGTCCTTTCACCTTTCGTTTTTTCTCTCTAAAGTTTCCATATTCTTTGGAAGCCTGTTTAGAATAAGGCTATGCAATGAAATGTTATGATCTACGGGGAATCACGTCTTTGGATATGATTTTGTGGGGTATGGGAAACACTGGTTGAGACACTGATCGGTTTTGATGGCTTCGCTTCCAAACAGTGATGGGTCCAGGAAATCAAGAGCCCAAGTGAAAGATTTTGAAGGGGGCTCTTTTAATAGAAATGTGAGCAGCACCGGATTAAGAGGGGGCCCAAAAATCCCGGGCCCCCGCCAAAGTGGGCCACCCACCATGTTCATGTGTTTAGCCATATGTGCGACATGTTTGTGCCTCAGTCCTTTTTAGCGAGGAAAAGTTTGTTTGTAGAGTAGGCGCTAATAGTTATCGATCGCCCAGATGGCAGTATTTCTTTTGAATATTGCATTGTGACGATACAACTATTATGGGCTTCCTGAAAGAGATATCTGAAACAGTGAATGCAAGGCCAAGGGAGAGCTACGTAGAACGCATTAGCTTAAGTGCTGAGATTAGCCCACGTCGCACAGGGCCAGCCTTAGCAAGTGCGGGGCCCGATTGGAAACAATTTTGCGGGACCCACTCAGTGGTGGGTACAGAAACTTTTGAGGAGCATCAAGTCATAATGATAGAAATCGATGATGTGAAAGAGGAGATCCGAAAGGAACGACATACCGCTTCGCTTTTGCAGTGAAGCTTATAAAGCTGTGTCCTATCACTCTCGTTTTCGGGGAAAACTTCTGTTGTGATTGTAGATGATCCTCCTTGGGCAAAAGAGTCGCTAGCATTCCGACTCATCACACCTGGCCATTTAGTAAGAACGTTTGCCTTACTAAATGCAATTTGACGTGTTTTGAAGTGCACGAGAAACATTTTCACTGTACTGTGACTCTTCTAGAGCTTTTTCTGGATTTTCTAAGGTACAGTAGTTCTGCTGCTAAACTCTTGTCCAACGCATCTCTCTTTTTCCTACACTTAAATCATATTACAGTAAATCACCGGTGAAGAACACAAACTTCTGATTAGGGCAGGTTTTCACTGTCCCGGCAAAGTTAAAAAATGCTCTATTCTAATATGAAAGAAACATGTAAAATAATTGCAGATTTCCCAATAACTATGAACCTTTTAGAAATTTTTCAAAATAAGCAGGTACTTTGTTAGCATTGACGTACGAGGCGGGGGGAGAAATTGTCCCCTAGATTCGGGAAATATTCAAAAAAGTTCGGGCAAAACTGCAGAATCATCGCCCTGCAAAACTTTCTCGTTGAAGATTGTGTGTTAGTGGCTTAAAAATTCGGGGAAATCGAAAAATTTTCCCCCAAAAGCCAAAGGTCCCCGTACGCCTACGTTAGTATAGCCTTTAACATTTTCAGGAAAATCATCCCACCTTGTCACTTTTTTCAACTTTCAATTTGCTAGACTATATCTCAGAAATTACGACGCCCATCTGTTTGAGAGTGATGCCATAAGCCTTGTTCCGGTAGTACTGTACTTCGTGATGCACCTTTCACCACAACAACATTATGTGGCTTACTTCGCTTAAACGTAACTTTAATAGTCGTAGCGAAATTTTCTGTTTGGTTTTCAAGAAACCATTATTTTTTGCACACGGGTAATAGTTATTCAGTTCGCATAATTAAAACTAGGTTTATTTCAAACGCTTTCGCCAATCTCAGATTGCCTCTCGTTTCTACGAGAGGGAAATTGAATAAGACTGAATAAGGAGCACACATTTGAAATTGCGAACTACAGTTAACCTTCAGAAGACAATTAGCAGTAAGTACCGAAACAGCAATAACTATCGAACCGTATCTTGCAGCAACTATTGAAACTTGACATGCCAAATACGAAACCCTTATAACCGCAACAGAAAACAGCTTCAAAACTTAAGCCCGATCTGTCTTAGCTTTTGAAAAAAAATGCTTTNAAACGCACTCTTGGATTGAAAAGACTTCACTGCACATTACCGAAACACAACTACCATTGTTACGATCAAAGAACGAATTGTGAGAATTGAGGGCGATAAAAACCGCGCAGTTAACTTGATTTTTGTTGGCAACGGGCCCCACGCTTAAAATTACTGTGAGGTCCACGCCGGCATTACACAAGCAGCTTCGATTGAAAGTGTAAGTTTGCGAGGCTAGTAAAAGGCGTAGCGCGAGGCCCCCTTTGCCGCGGGGCCCGATTGGAAGCAATCGGCTAAGGGCCGGCCCTGACGTCGCATATGAACAGCAGTGTTAAGTCGAGCCACCACACGACTTTGGGGTTTCGTGGGCCTCGTTAAACGTGATTGGCGACGGGACAAATGTCCCAACAAGATTCTCTCATAGGGCTCGAACACGCATGTGCTGTGTATATCAAGTAGCGACTTAATCAGGACATTACCCCCAAATTTATTAGTTATTATTAATAGTTAATTATTAACTAAAAATCAAAAAGAGGTAAACAATCGCACATGAAGCCTTTGACTCTGGCGCATGACGAAAGCCGAGCGAACACTAAATGTTCCATAACGCGGTTTGCTCGTAGCTTTTGGTGACAATAAAAAATTAGGTTTTGGCAAGCCTCCTACGGTATTATGTGTTTCATAAGTTTTTCGATGCGCGTGCGCAGCTCACCGTCGGTCTCTGCATTCCGTTGCTATATCCGTTGCTTCTTGATTTTCCGTTCTCTTGCTGTCTTGATGCCGCCGAAGACAGTCGACCCCGAAGATTGATGTGCTTCGCCGACATGATCCGTCGTTTTTTCCCGTCGGCGCAAACTTGCCGCAGCATCAAGCCGTTAATGATCCACACTGCCAGCAGCGGCACGCCGAGTGTGACGGCGTATACCGCTATCGCGATGTTGCCGGTACCCAGAACTAGGCTCAAAGCAGATATGTCGTAATTGCTGGATGTGAACAGCGGAAACAGCGCGACTACAAAGCACAGCATCCAAATGCATAGCAACAACACCGCCTGGCGTTTCTTCGTAAGGTATTTCCCTTTGCGGTAACGGAAAGGTCTCGTAACGGCCAGGTACCGGTCGACACCGGCTGCCCCCATCGTACAGATGGATGTAGCAAAGGATAGGACAGTGATAATACCCATGAAGTTCAAGTATTCTTGGGAAAAATAGTCGATCGACCGAGGAGCCTGGCCCTCTCTTCTCAAAGGCAGAGGAGTGAAATAGAGAACGTAGCTTTGGTATATGCTGCCAGGCAAAATCACAAGACCCACAAGCAAGTCAGCAACGGCAAGCTGCACCTTAAAGTATCCGTGTATGTTTCTCATTATTTGCGTCCTTATAGCGACAGAGAGCACCAAAGAGTTGGAGAAAATGATAGCCAGAGCCAGAACGGCGTCAAGCACCATGGCAAACACCATTGCAGGGCGACACGACGCAGGAAAGCAAGAGTAAGACGACAGGGGCATGGTTTGATAATCCGATAACGACGTTCCGCATGCCACTGGTTCACAAAATGGCCGGTACATCAACAACCATTCTGAATAGTTTGAGTTTGTGAACGGTTTCGCAATATCCAATGTTTTGTTCCACTGCTCGTTGTAAGGGTCTGCCGAAGTCATATCCATATCAATGTATGCTTGTCCAAGCGATTTAAAGTAAGAATTAATTTGCCGACAAGACGGGTGCTGATTTATGGCACCTCGAGGCGCGGCTGTTGTGTTCATCAGTGAAGCTAAAGACCGGTTAGCTTCATCAATTTCAGNAAACATATTATATTCCAGCCATTTGCGCACTATTACATCACTTTCATCGTTGCCGTAGTAACTTTGGTTGCAAACTTCGGCGTAAGCCTTCCCATCGCAGAAATTGAGATACACCATTTGGTAGTAGTCCGTCAGAGCGTAAGTTCTCTCTCTACACTCCTGCTTAAACCAGTCCTTATTTCCAGCTATTTCGCACAACTTCAAGCGCATCATGTACGTCATCAAGGACATTAAACGGAATTTCGGCCTCGTGTCGCAGTACGTGAAATTGCGACTGTCACTTTCATTGACACCGATGTTCGCCGTTTTTGTTGCAATTCGATAGGCTTTTTGTACGAGATTACGATCGTGCATCTCTGGGAGAGAAGTGGTCACTGCCATTCTAACAAACAGTCCAACAGAAATTAGCCACGTAGAAAATCGCATGGCTCACACGACCTGGCGAAGTTACTTCCAATTTACTCCAGGATACATTCGGTAACTCAAATTTTTGTGTATAGCTGATCTGAATTACACTCCTGCAGGAGAAAGAAAAAAGAAGTATGATATGCTACTGTTTCATCCAGCGACTGCTGATCATTCCTTTCACTAAAAAAACATTTTGAATAAGATATCTCCTTCGTCTTGCTTAACACATAAATGCGTCTACAGCAAGATTTCCCAAACTGGGGTCTGTGACGACTGTACAGTGGGTCATTGAAGATATGGCAAAAACTAAAAAAGTCGAACATACAGTGTGAACACTGTCACAAATAATTACCACAATGATTCGTAACGCTTTTGCATTCGTAAATCATGACTGTTGCGTCATATTATCCGTCCGCGTTGGTTGGGCGGACTGGGATCCGAAAAATGGTTCATGGCCCAAAAAATTTGCGAAACTCTTGTCTAGAGCCTTTCCAACAAAGTACAGTATGTCTGAAGTTTATTAACATTGCCAAACATTTACAAATACTTCAGATTCGTGCTTAAAGGTGTTTGTAATTTGTACTTGCTCAAAAGATGTTTTGCTTACAGGTTGCATATATTCCTCAAAAAACAAATTAATAAACAAACGATCAAATAAACTTTTCATTTCGTTTCATCCACAGCAAAGTGCTTTGACCACAGAAGCTGTCATTTATCTGCACCAAGCACGAAAAGAGGCGGAAGCAGTGTTTCAAAGCCACGCATGCCATTTTGCCTCACGAGTCAACCACACAGCACTTTTGCTCGCCACACAGAAATGCAATCAACTGAGTAATAATTTATGATATTTACCTTACTACCAGGCCCGTCGCCAGGATGTAGCAGCAGGGGGGGCCAAAAACCAGAAGGGGGGGCCACATTTTTAAAATACAGTATTGGATGTATGCAGCAACCGGTGGGCCAACCGTGAAATGGGAGGCACCGATTTCAAACGAGGGGGCGGGCACCACTGCCCCCCCGCTGGCGACGACCCTGCTTACTACCCAGACGCATGTAAAGTGAGGCCTGCATGAAGTCCTGGCACAACCTTTCTGCAGCAAATAACTAACAAAAGTGACGTTAGTAATTGGTTTGAATAATGTAAACCAGGGGTGTGCAACCATGCAGCACTGCCGAGCCAAATGCACTTAACTTGGTCCACGGGCCACACCTGCATGTGTCAAGCTCAGCGGGTTAAGCAAATCACTGGCCATCCATGGAGGAATGGCAATACCCCTTGCTTTAAAATCTAGCTTTTTCCGCGGGCGGAACTTCAGTTCCCGGGTCGCTTTTGGCCGGCGTGCCGCAAGTTGCACACCCCTGATGTGAACCACAGATGCCGCGATCGCCCCCCCCCCCTAAAACGTACGAAAAGAACT
>JGI24158J21664_10004178_pt1 | contig 18468 bp, 8 predicted proteins | sample Ectturendosymbi3_FD_21664 | JGI IMG/M metagenome (IMG submission 21664)
AGTTTGGGAAAACAGCTATGTTTCACACCTGCGATAAAATTTAAGAAGGATAAAGTCGGTTTTTGTGGAATGGCGAAAACGTTAATTATGTAACACGGTTGTCTTTTTCTTCGTGGTTTCCATTTCATCAAGAATTATTAAACAGAGGTCCTGCATGCTGCTAGTAATCCAAAGGATAAGCTTGCTAACATTGTATGTCAAGGTGTTTCATCTAAGAAGGATTAAAACAGTTATGCAAGTCAATGTTTTTTGGGTTTGCATTTACGTATTTTCAACATTTTTGAAAAACTTACCGCATAGGCATTTTGGATACACCAACAAAAAGCCTTCCTGATGTGTTCAGATTGATTTGCCCTTTGGCAATTTTCTCACAAAGAATGAATTAAAATGAGTTGTGTTTTTTCCAATATTTTTATACGTGGCAACGGACATGTTCAACTGGAGTTCATTTTTCGAAATTTCATTTAATTTGATTTTGCAGTCACACGAAGTCCATGGTACAAGCACACACGGTTTGCACAACGCAGGTTGATAAACACAGACACAACAGAACCTTTCACAACGGCGTTAGAGCCAGAACCACAGGGTTGAAGTCACTTTCCTAACACTATTGTTCGATAAGCCGTAGCACTTGGTACAACACTACTGCAGAGTAGGACGCTGAGCCCACCACTGGTCAAGGCCAGGTCAAGTATGAATGTGTTGTAACATGACACGCCCTCAAACGAACAAACACTGTAACGTCCGAGCATTCAGTCACGAAGTAAACTGCGGTTGTAGTGTTCAAAGAATAAGTACGAACAAAAACAATCTCACTGCATCAAAGCGTCTATTCCGCACAGAAGTTGATGCTCTGTTCCAGGGGTTCCCAACCTTTTTACGATCTCGCACCACTTGAGCGCCTCATAATGTCCATGCGTACCACCAGAGCAACCAATTTGATTACAATTTATTCAGAAAAATAATATACATTAAAATAACAATGAAAGACCACAACGAAATTTAATGACATGGGATTTTGTTTTTGCTTACCTTCCACCAATTGGTCGATGCGTGGCGTAAATTTGCTAACAGTGCATCGAACGTCATAATGTTACGAAACAACAAGAATAACAGTCTACAGGAAAATTTATTTATTTAGACACAAAGCCCGATACGTAAACTAGAAAGCTGTGAATCCATGTTTTTGTGAAAAAATGTACCACTAGTGGTATGCCTACCAGGTTGGGAACCCCTGCTCAAGGGCGTACGCAAGGGGGGTTGGGGTTAAAAACTCCCTTGAGCTTGATATTTTACAAAAACTTTATCACCTGCGCAAATGAGATTAATTGTTTTCGCATACTTTTTGCTTGTTAATTTGTCGACTTAATGCAAACACCACGGAATGAATTTGCAGGCAAATTTCAAGGAACATTGTAAATGGGCCAAAATGTAATAATTAGGTTTCGGTGGGAATCTGGGTTATCGTCTGCATCCAGTAACCATCTCACCACGTTTTGCAGACCTTTCGTCTACTACGCATGTTTAAGATTGTGTTCCGCGATAGTTTACTTTATCCGAAACAATTGCCTTTATTTTGTCTGCTAAGGCTGATCAGCGTAAGCGCTGACCCCATTGGCCACATTACCAACTTATGCAGTATGATAGAACTACTGCGCAAGCTCAAAATCAGCAGTTGAGAAGGATTCAGGCATTTGATAATGTCACAACAGGGAAAAGAGGAAAACTAAAAGTTTGCTGGATTCTATAAATAACAAAAAATGGAAAGTTTTCTTGCGTACTTTACGCTTTCTCAATTCCTGTGTAGTTTAGCAAGATTCGATCTTGCAAACCGGGGTATGCGCCAGCCAATATCTATTATGTCAACAAAATTCGCCAAAACGTTGGTTTCGAAACATAACTATGATGTCAAATTGTGACGTCACAAACAGCCCAAACCAAATACAAATGACTACCATTTGCCACTGGATTAACCCTCATGAAAATTTTCCGCTTACAGCACTGCGCCTGTTCTGTACTCTTTAGAATCAGGCTGTTCATTCAGCTTCTTTTGTCTGATTGTGCTCCTTTGTTCATTCTGCCATTCAAGTTTAGAAAGTGACCGTTCTCCGCTGCTGTTGGTCACCATGAGAGATAACGAAATCCGTAAAACGTTTGCCACATTTGTAAAAGAAAACTGCAAGTAAAATACCCGAATAGATGCCAAATCTAGAGCTGCCAATGGAATTTTTTTAAAAACGCAATATGGACTAACCAAAAAATTATATTTGAGCCGAAAACCCCAGGTAGACACAAAATTAGGCGAATCTTACTTTTTACCATGGTTGCGGAGTCGGAGGCAAAATGTTCGATTCCGACTCCTAGTTTCCAAAATTTTCCGACCTTTCCACAATTTCCCACTCCTATTACCGACTCCGACTCCTTAACATAAAATAAATTAACTTGGGCTGTCAACAATGGCAAAGAAGCGAGCTAAAATTATTTTATAAATAAGAATTTTGTTCTTGTCGCTACATACATGAGTTAGGCTTTGAATTAATCTACTTTTTAAAGAAAATTTACTGAGTAGCTACTATGACGTGAATGAATTAAACAACATCAACTACATTCATCAAGAAATCTTTTCAAGGGGAACATAGTGAGAGCGAGTAGCTGGCCATAGAACTATTGCATATTTGGTAATTTTTTAATTTTCCGAACCCAAAACATAACATAAAAAAACAACGCGCCCATTGTTTAAGACAGGGGTCTTCAAACTACGGCCCGCGAAGCCAGTTTGTCAATGATGAAAAAATACTGCATTAACGAAAAAATTGTTGATCTGGTGGAATGCAACCTTTCCCGAAACAATGACGGTACGTAAGAAGTCCGGCCCTCGAACTATCATGTAATAGCATATGTGGCCCTCGGACAAAAAGTTTGGAGACCCCTGGTTTAAGAGAAAGCGTTCTTCCTATGATGCGTCAAGCTGAAGGTATAATTTTGTAGTAAATAGCAATCAATGAAAATCGTGATACACAGCAAGAATTGTATGTTTCAATAAAAGTTTCAAAAGAAATTGTACCATTTCAGCAGGCCCTATTTAGGACTCGTAACTCAGGAGTCCTGGTGTTCTTAGGAAGCCGACTCCGCCTCCGCCCAAAAATCCCCGACGCCTTGTCACTCCAACACAGCAAGTCTGCTATCTTTAGTTTGTGGCATAACAATCAAGTTAACATAGTCAATGACAGCCAATCAGCTGCAATCAAAGGAATTAATGATGCCACGGAAATAGTTTTATGAAACTTAACATACATTTTAAAATCAATATGCATGATTATTATTAGTTGTTAAAACATAACACATTTTACAAAGTTTCATTGTTCGTCTCACGTTTAAGTTATCAAGCATTGTAAAGCTAGCTTTGAAGTTGCCATATAATATCCGGGATTCTGTAAGTCATAAAACGTGCCAGTTAATATATACTGTAACTTGCTAGTAACATTTTGTGTCTGTCGGAATTATTGTGTTGCAGTAACACGGACTTGTTCGCATTTCTGACGGTGATCTGGCAACATTTACAACAATTGAGTCATTATTCCCAGTGTCCTTCTGTAGCTAACCTTGGAGATCATGACCTTTCAATCACTCTACCTTAAAATTGCTGTGTGTACCACTTGATATTTTTATTTGGTTTGCTTCATTAATATGTCTGTCACTTCAACTCACTGCACCTAGATAATATTTACAGCTTATACGGTGTCAGTTGCTTGTTCATCAGTTATGAGAAAAACTAAGATACCTTGATAAAACAAGATAAAGAAAAATGAGACGAGAAATAAATTTAGTCATTCATACCTTATGTTAAATCACCGCTACACAGTTGAATCCTAAAAGGCACAGATCTTCAGAAGAAAAACCCAGAAAGGTCATGAAAACTCCAGAACTGGAAGCAAACCCCCAGGTTTGGCACCACTGACTAAATCATTTTGAAAGTACCGAAAAGGTAACATATCTTATAGAACAGGTCAGTGTGATCTAATAATATTCTTTTAATGCCGTTCATAGCAGTACAATTAAGCAATATCTGGAAATTGATGCAATTTGGCCTCATTGATTAGTGGTCCCATAATGTTGCAAATAACTGTAAAATACTTTAATTTCTAAATCACAGTAGTCAAATCTAAAATCATGCAATTGAAAACCTTTCCTTAATTGCTTAAGGTAAATTTATCAAAATGTTAATTTCTTGGGCTAAACAACTCCTATACATATAATCAAGAGTGCATATTAGGGGAACGAGGCGGTCGCCTTGGGCTTCCCTCATTCAGAGATGCCAAGAGGGCCCCATTTTGAGAGTTTCGCACTTAGGTTTTGAATTGCTTTGTTAAAGAGCTTAATAATCACTTTTGAGCCACATTTAATAAACTCTGAAGCAAGTCATGTGTTTGTCAAAATGAAGCAAGAATTATGTGCAAATGTGCCAAAAAAGGCCGCTCAACAACTTTGATATGTAGACAAAGACCAATTTAAAATCAAATGACTTCAAACAACTTACAATGTGAAAGTGACTTTCACGTAGAAGGAAATTCCCAGACAAAACGTAAAATTTTGTTGCTTGCTGTCGGCGAATAAAGTTTTTGAACAGCATGTGAAAAATATAGGTCCCCTATTCTGAGAGTTTTCCTCGGGTACCTAAATTCTAATATCCACCCTTGCATATAATTAAGAACAAATTTACCACCGAAGACCGCGCGGCCCCTAGCAATTGGTGCATTTGCTGCTATTGTTAATCCGGCACCGCCTCAGACCAATAAAGCTCACCCACAACTGCGTTAGCTTTACCAATTAGTGTATCATTCTTTGTTCCGCCTTCCGTCACTTGTGAATACCAACCCAAGGTACTTAAAATTCTTTACCTGATGCAGTGTGTTGCTGCTCATCAGCAGTAGAGGCGTAGAAAGGGGGGGCAAGGAGGGTCGTGACCCCCGGTCGGCAAGTTGTTGAATAAAATTAATTTTTTAAGTAGTTTCAATTCTTCCAGTTTTTGTGCTTAAATGCCCTAAAATCGTTGTCTAAAAAACTTGGAAGTATAGTTGCGGAGCGGACAAAGTAATAAATTTTTTCCTCAAAAGTCCAAGTCAAATCCAAGTTGCTAAACTACTACTGTGTTTGTCTTGAAACCAGGGCTTTTTAACATACTCATTTCAATGGCGATCGCCCCCCAGTTCCTACATCGTCCACTCTGTCCACAGACAAGGCTATTTTCACCGCCCAGTCAAACGGACATAAATTACGTTAGACCGCAGGCCAGCAATTATCACTGGTTTGATAGTTCAAGATGAAAATCTCCATCTTCAGTCAAAATCTGATAAAAACGCCCTGTTTGAAATGATGTTTAGCAACCGGTATGGTTTCAGCCTAAATCAAGCGGTTTGCACGTGTCTTTCAGAGATAATCACGGACCTGGAGTGCCGGAGTGGACTCGTACCGGAGTTTGCATTTTCGGTTGGAGCAGGCGCCGGAGCCAATATTTAAGGTTCGAACCGGAGCAGGAGTCGACATTAAGGTCTGTGCAGGAGCCAATCAATATTTTGAAAAGACCCCTATTCAAATTTTTGTAATGATGCTTGTTGTTGTCATTTGTCAAACAGAATGGAACTGACTCAGACGTGTTGTCTGACCAGCGTCGCCACATATCACTATATGGTGTGATACTGGGTGGAAGTACCGAACATGTTACCACTAACGATGGTTTCAGAACTCAGTGCCTATACAAAATACAGTGTGTAAGTGACAGTCCAGTTCGGGAATCTAGGAATCCATGCAGCAACCGTGACAATGTTGGGCTAATGATCACGATGTGGCCAAAAGCACAAGATAGGCCTACATGACAAAAAACAGTGGTCATCAAAACAGATTATGAAAAAATAAGTGTGCCGAAATGACCTATATTGAAAGGATTTGACATGTCAGAAGTAATGCACAGTAGAATATTTATTTGCATTGTGCAGGTTTCTAGTCTAGCCACCCCTGGCATAGGCCAACATCTGCTCACATTTTGGAGCCTTCCTGAACAAAGTTGGATGTGTGCCCTGATAGTTGCAGCTTTAAAGATAACCTATATTGTAATGTTTGTAGTTTTATTGACAACGTTAAATTTGAAAGGGATTGTAACTTAGGCTATGCGTAATGTTCATCATGTTAATTTTTTTGTAGGATTTGCTTGCACATTTGTGTTAAATATCTCAGTCTGGCACAGTCATAGTTCAGAGTATTGTCTGAACACATGGTTAAAGTACGATTCAATATTTGTAAACAGGTGATCAGCTTCTGATCTTGGAGGTTGAAAATGAGTCTTTTGTAAAAATTGAAAGTTAACGCTCAATTCAAATGATTGTCAGATCTCTGGTTAAATATATTTATTGAAGCTTGAACTACTTAACTAGTGTTTTTACGATTAACACTTCATAACTTAAATTACATAAGAATCTCTAGTTTTAAAGATGTAGCCTAGTATATTTGATAAGCAGTTTCTATTTTTCCTCATGGGTCACAAACTAGTCTAAAATTATTTTGTCAGTAGCTGTACACAATGTTTTGAAGTGATCACATGACAAGTTCAAAACACATGACATGTTTGGAATGCAGGAGTTGGAGTCGATGTTTCAAAATTTTTCGGAGTCGGGGCAGAAGTCTTAAAGCCAGAAATGTGACTCCGCTCATCTCTGGTGTCTTTGCGACGACATAGCTCCTCAGCCAATTGCCCTAGAGAGCTCTTTAAACCCTCAAAAGACTCGGTAAGTCTTCGAGTCTGCAATGGAATAAACATTTTTTTATTGTGGGTTTGGGATTTTTTGTGATTGACGTCATAATGGAACAATTTTAGGCCTTTTTGGCCCATCTCACCTAGCCCTGGGCCCAAACCGCTAGATAAGGGGTGGGGAACCTACGGCTCGCGTGGACATTTGATATGGCCCGCATTAGAGTACAACATTGCATCAAAACGAAGTAGCATGATAAGCAGGTACTTAGAGAGCAATTCGAAAGAAGTCACTCTTCCTCATAGTTTTAGATAAAGTTGAATTTTAGGATAAAATTAATTTTGCGGCCCGACAGCGAATAATGTACAATTCACGCGGCCCACGAGAGTAATGAGGTTCCCCACCCCTCTAGCGGCTAGATGGTAGTAATTCGCTCAAGTTTTTATGAGAAACTAGGCTAAAATCCGAGCCTGTTGATACTCTGGATGACTTGCTAGGGCTTCGGGTTCAAAATTTATCGCTTAAAAACCACAAAATGAATAATTAATCCACTGATTGGAAAATTAATTAATTTGATAATTAATTGAAACTAAATTAATTTTGTAACAAATTAATTAATTAGATAATTAATTAAAAATTTATCCACTAGTTAGACAATTAAATAAAACTTAAAGTGGCACGTCACATTCAAAGACTGCTAATGAAAACTGTTTCAGAACTGACGTGATTGGGTATTTATTCCACATTTCATTAATATCCAATTTATCTCGCGAACGTCCTAACATGAGTTTATACAGCTACACTCGAAGAAACGTTTACCAATTGGTATGTTGTTTTTGCCTAACAACAATCTACATGCAACCTGTTTTATTGATGCACACAACCAAGACACCTTGTAAAGCTTAGTTTTTTGTACAAAATCCTGCACGCTACAATGCACTTATAGGCGCTTCACTATTAACTGTCCTCACAATGTGGTTTCCTCCTTTCATTTTCAACGTTTGTAAACTTGCTTTGCACCCAAGTTTAATCAGTAACTGCCGCCTAGCCGAGGTCTAACGTGACCGATACGTTGCATCGACAGCACAACTCGCGAGGCGGATGTTTGTTGTCAGGCAGCAGCGCAAAGCCAGAGAGAAAAAGTCGGCAGGAATGTTTTTGGTCACGTGGTGCTTGGTAAGGCAGTCAACCGTGGCAGTTAACAATAGATGGAGACGGAGGTCTTGGACGAACACGTGGCGTGCGCGGCCTCCGTTAAATCATATTCCGCGTGTTGTTTATTCCGCGCAGGGTTGCATATTGGCTCGGGGTTGCTATTTGGCTTTTTTGAAGCCAGATTTTGAAATTCTGGCTTTTTCAACGTACTTGGCTTTTTTGAAAATCAAAAAAGCCAGACAAAATTTGGATTTTTCTTCTGCCAGAAAGGCTTGACTCTGGCAAAGCATTGTCTGAGTTGCGTATTTCATTACAAATTTCTTCTGACGAGAGTCTATGACCATGCAGGGTGCAAAAAATATTGCAAAGATTTCATTGTTGAACTAAAAATGCTCGATGTTTATGATAAGAAACAAATGTGCGTCAGTTTAGTCACGGAGAAAGAAAATGCTTCTGAATATTAGAATTGCATTACATCCAGACATGGGGTAATCGTAATCGTCAATCGTAATCGATTGCAATCGATTACAGTTTTTTGAGTAATTGTAATCGATTGAGCTGACTAAAAATAACATGTAATCGTAATCGATTACATTGCAAATTTAATCGCAATCGACATTTAATTCCGCGATTAAAATTCATTCTACATCGCTGTGAGATGAACCGCGATGTTGGTGGCTGCGTTTCCTCCTTTATCATCGTTTTTTATGGTTTTGTTTCAGGGAAGGCCATTTGCCGTCTGTGTGGGTTACTACACTAGTCCAGGTAGTCTAGCGACACACAATGTTTGTAGCTAATTCTCGCTTTGTTCCAGCTAGCCTTCCTGTTGGCCACCTGAAGTAACATAGTGAGCCTGGTAGTGAGACCTAGCAACAAAAATAAGAGCTTTTCTTAAAAACGAGTTGACACGTCGGCAGCAGAAGAGATAGCGGTACAGCACGATGTTTTATTTCTATATATTCAGAGTGAACCTATTAATGTAAATGATGGAGTTGATGGAGTAGGCTATGTATATAATTAGTGGAGTAATTTATACAAATTAACTTTTTTTCCAGAGGAATAAGGAAATTTAACCCCAATCGAAAGCACCTTTCCACAACGTTGGTAACTAGCATGTGAACAGAAAAGAAAAACTCAACGAAACCAATGAGGTTTATTGACCATTAATTTTTGGTCCAATAGACTGCTGCGCAGCTATTTAGGCATCATTATTCTCCCAACTTCCTGAATTTGATGAGGAGGTGATAGAATCACAGCCGTGTCGAATTGACTCGCTTAAGGCTACTGTCGAGGAAAGAGAAGATTACTATCATGAAAGTAAAAGACTACTTGATCAGTTGCAATTACCCACAGAGGCCATACACTGTCGAAATTTTAATTGTACAGATGAGAAACATTTGGAAGAAATAGAAAAAGTGTATGCAGAGCTGACCAGTTCTCTGCTTGCTGCTTCTGCCTCTGGATTTAAAACAACAGGTAAAAAGAAAGCAAGTAAATTTAACATTCCTGTCTGGAACTCTGTGGTCAAATCAAAACATCAAATTGCAAAGGCAGCCTTCTGGCTTTGGGTAAACTTTGATAGACCCAAGACTGGTGGCATATACAGGAACATGGTTAAGACAAAAAATATTTCAAATAAACGCTGCGGCAGTGCCGCAAAGATGTTGAAATACACAAAGCCAGTGGACTAGCAGCTGCACTGCAGTCTGATGAAATCAATAAGACATTTTGGCAGAAGGTCATCAACAAAAACAGATCTCCATCACTACCAACATTGGTGGGTGGGGTAAATGGTGGTTCAGAGATTGTTAAAATGTGAAAAGACTATTACAAGGGAATATTAAACTCTCAGAACTCTGCCAATGAGTATGCAGAGTTTGTGGAGCATAACATTGACTGCAGGGAGAACTATCTGGGTACTGAAATGCCCATGTGTTCCATTGTTTCGCTGACATCACAGCTTCAAAAGCTGCCATTGAACAAGGCACCAGGACCTGATTTTATTTCTACAGAGCACTTGCTGCATGCAGGTGAATCTGTATGTTTTTTCTTAGTTTATTGTAATGTGCATTGTTTACGGTTTCCTAACCAATTCTTGCTTGAACACAACTATAGTTCCCACATGCGAGAAGAAAATAGGGATTCGACTGACACATCAAATTACAGACCTGTGGCAGTCGCTACAGTGATGTCAAAGCTATTTCAACAATTAATTTTTTCTAGCATCTCTCCATTCTTCGGAACCACAGACAATCAATTTGGTTTTAAGGCTGGTCATGGTACTGACCAATGTACATTTTTGTTGAAGCAAAGTGTATCATATTTCATAACCCATGGTTCATCTGTGCATGCTGTGTTTTTAGATGCCTCGAAAGCATTTGATCGAGTATTACACATGAAGTTATTTGAGAAAATAATTCAAAGAAAGGTGTCAATGTGTTTTGTGCGGTTACTAAAATATTGGCACAAGGAACAAACGATGCAAATAAAATGGGGTAAGCATTTTTCTGAACTGTTCATGTGATTAATGGGGTTAGAAATGGGAGTATTAAGTCCATACTTGTGTGCTGTATATTTAGATGATTTATCCACTGAACTAAACAACATTAAAGCAGGGTGTTATATTGGTGAAGTCTTATTAAATCACTTGATATATGCTGACGATATTTGTGTGTTTTTCCCAAGTGTACGAGGGTTGCACAGCATACTTGATGTGTGTCAGGCTTATGCAGAATCGCATGAAATTATTTTCAACTGCAGCAAAATTGTTTGTATGAAATTTAAGGCTAAGAGTGCAAAAAGCACAGTCACCCCATTACTGACACTGGGTGGTCAAAACGTAAAATGTGTTAACCAATACAAATATCTTGAAGTTGTACTGGATACTGAGCTCTTAGATGACAAAGACATTCAGAGACAACTGCGATACCAATATTGTGCAGCAAACAAGCTGGGAGTCTCTTTTTCCCGATGCTCAAATGCAATTAAAAACTTTTTCGTTCCTTTTGTACGTCCATGTACGTATCACAGTCAGTGTAATTTCAGAAAATCATGCATATAGAGATTGCGCGTGGCTTACAATTTTGGATGCGGAATTCTATACAACCTGCCCTGGAGAGGGAGTGTTAGTAGCCATCAGGTTCAATGTAACATTCCTACATTTGAAGCATTAATACGTAAATACAAGTACTTGTTTCTTGAAAGATTCAGACAGTCTAAAAACGTATAGTTGCGTGCTTTGATGCAGTCCGATTCTTTATATTCGTCCTTATTCTTTAAACACTCCAACCGCATTTTACCTTGTGACTGAGTGCTCGGACATTGTAGTGTTTGTTCGTTTGAGAGTGTGTCATGACACAACGCATTCGTACTTCACCTGGCCTTGATCAGTTTAGGAATTGGCGTCTTACTCTGTAGTAGTGTTGCACCAAGTGTTACGGACTAGCGAACAATAGTGGTAAGAATGTGTCTGTAACCATGTGGTTCGGCCTCCAACGCCGCTGCAAAACGTTCTGTAAAGTAAGTGTCTGTAACCCTGTCAATCAGCCTCTAATGCCGTTGTTAAACGTTTTGTTCTGTACGTTTTTGTCAACCTGCGTTGTACAGAAAGTGTGTGTTTGTACCATGGACCTCGTGTCTGCGGACAAAATACATCACCACATAATTTCAATATCACATGAATTGCAGCAAAATGCTGCGCTTGCAAACGATCCAAAAGCCATCACACAGCTGAAACATCGTAACCTGTTGTTTGAACAAAATAGTCAGCAAGTTTGAAATTACTAATAAACAAGTTTTCAACGTTGCTGGACGAATGTAGATGTTGTTTAACTGACAAAAAATTCGAAAAGTTGATTCTATCAACTGTGACAAACATTTTAAACATTGATTATATTTCTTTACATCAATATTTAACGTATTTGTTGCAGTAGCATAACAGACGGGGATCAGAGGGGCGAATTGTCCCCATGGCAAGATAAATGTAAAAACTGGGCCACCACTTAGCTAGAATTTCAATTCTTTTGGTTTTCAGTAGGTTGTCGTTATTTTGCATTTTTCGGAGTATTTTCCATTGCAATTTTAGGGTTTAAAAGTATAGCCATCCACATCTGCATTCAACATCATTTCTCAAGTTTTGTTCTGAGTGTTGCCTAGTGGGCTCCCTACAGTGGCCAGTGGATTTCTTTCAACTAAGTTTTCCTCCATGCCTCCAACCTCTGATTACGCCACATGGCTTGTTGATTGCACAAACTTCTCAGTAAACAATATGTGATGTGATTTTTCTTTTTTCCGGTGCTTAATCCTTACAGATTGGTAATTTCGTTTATTGCATTTATTCATATCGTGTGTTGTCTGAACATAAACTTTTACCAAACCATGCAAATGGATTTGTTTTCTTTCTGAGGATGTAATCGCGATTACTTTCAATGTAAAAATGTAATCGCGATTACTTTCAATGTAAAAATGTAATCGCGATTACTTTCAATGTAATCGTAATCGATTACACTGTGATTTTGTTTATTCGTAGTCGTAATCGTTATCGAGCATGTGACAAGTAATCGTAATCGTGATCGATTACATTTGTGATGTAATCGCGCCATGTCTGATTACATCGACATTTTGACGAGTTTTAATATCTATTTTGTGTTTGGTTATGCATGTTTTGTATGTGTAATGTGCATGCTTTATGGCTACTATCTGGCTTTTTGTGGCTTTTTTGGGACTAGTTTTTTGGTGAAGACAGGGTGGTTGGCAACCCTATATTGGCTTGTTTGGAGCCAAAAGCAAGCAATTTGGCTCTTTTAAGAAGCCTTTGCTTCAAAAAGTTTTGTTTGGCTGTGTGAGTACTTAATGGCCTTTTGCAATCTTTTTCGTTCCACTATTTTTGCTTGGAGGAGAGGTGCGAGTGGCGCGTGCTCCTCTTCCCTCACTCCCTGCGACCACCAAACAAGAAGCGGGCCATCACACACATGCGCAATGCGCTAATGCACAGTGGTGGACTTAGGGTTGGGGGGGCGAAGCAAGGATAAAAATGGGCCTTCTGATGACATCATCATAATCAGCCAACCGCGATAAAACCGTTTGATCAAGCCTAAGAAAGGAATATGCAGGCCATTCAAGGACACGTTCCTGAGAGTACGGCATGACTAAACAGACAATGCTAAAAGGGTATTCATGATGCACAACTTTAAAAACACTGAAAGTTGGCAAGGTCAAGCTAACAACACATAAAAGTTAAGTGATAGCAAGTTGGATCGTCCCCCACGTTTTTAGTTTTACGCCCCATTTTTTCTGCATTCACCATCAATAAACTAGAAAATTTATAACACAATCTCTCCCCTGAAAAATGCTTGGTTTTCTGAATTTGTTCACATCTATATCCTTAAGGGTTACATGAAACCATAGGCAACAACCAAGCAGATTCAAAACACTAAGTTTGTTTTAAAAATCATCTTTCAAACTAAATTCAAAATCACGGCATACATACAAAAGCATCCAAGGTTTGGTTTAAAAAATCCTTTCAACTAAATTCCAGAACACAGCATAGGCAACATATAAAAGCATCTAACCTGAGACTTGTGTTGAAAAGGTTTGAGGCTGGACGAGTCAAAACTTCCCTCATCTTGCACTGACACTAGTTGCTTGAAAAATGTGCAAAAGCAGCAAATACTTCATCATATACATTTTTGCAAACATTGCTACACTGCAAAATGCGAAGCTTCATTCTCCGACAATAAAAAAATTCACTGGGCTAATTTTTACTCTTACTTGATAGTTTTTTCAGAACTTTTTGGAACAAATTTTAAACCACAGTTTCTTTCAGGTATTGATATTGGTTTGAAGCTTTTCCTTATTTACGCATTAGAGATGCTGAAGGGGGCCATTTGAAAATAGAGTACTTACACATTACAGTTGCTGTTGGGGCGTGGGGCCCCTTTGAAACCAAGGCATTTACACACAGTGGATGTTGTAAGTCACTTTGAAAACAGTCCACTTACAAATTACAGCTGCTATGGGGTCCCCTTTGAAAGCAGAGTACTTACACATTACAGTTGCTGTGGAGGGACATTTTGAAAGTAGAGTAGCCTATTTACACATTGCTGTTGCTTATTGGGGGCCCTTCAAAAGCATAGTACTTACGCTTTACAGTGACTGTTGGGGACCCTTGAAAGCAGAGCACTTACACGTTGCAGTTGCTGTTAGGGACTCCTTTGAAAGCAGTACCTACACATTACAATGACTTTTGTGGGAGGGGGAGGGTGGGGTACAGTCGACACTTGCATTTTCAACCAGTGCTACTTTATTTCAAGTCCAAACAAGCTCAAAATTTGCCACACAATAAAGCAACTCTATGTACACAATATCATGCTAAAACATGAAAACAACGCCCTTCAGAACAAAATTTACAATCAATTTAAAAAGGGTAGATTTTCCATGCCTGGGGCACACGCGACATGAGCATGGGGTACACTTGACCGGTCAATAAAAAGTTGGGTTGCATGCATTGCATAATGTTCACGTGATATCCTATGTAAAATAGGCACTTGCTGACTGCCTCTCCACTTTTTTCACATTCTAATTACCCACTATCGCTGCATGGCAAATGTAAGATTACCAAAAAATAAACAAAACGAATGCAATATGCTGAAATTCATGCTTTAGCATACAATTATAATGTGCCTTTACGCACATAATAAACCTAAAAATGGTCATAGATTAGAATTAGTCTGTACTGCACTCCAATATAACCTCTCAAGCTTTACCTTGTTTAGACTGACCTAGAGGTAATGTGTTGAGTGTGCCCCATTTTTTCTCAGATGTGCCCCATGCATATCTAAAAAATAAAGTGAAGTGCCAACTCAACTTAAAAAAAATTTAAAATCTGGCATTATCAAATAATCTTGCACTGCCCTGACTACAATGTTACAAAAACTCAGAACAGAAGACGTTGATAAACGTGGGCAAAACCCAAATCTAAATGCTATTTTATAAATTACTTTTGGGTAGCAAAATCACAACTTGCTCTGTAACTCGTAACAACGGCCTGCTATCAAGGAAACATTTACTTTAGTACTACGGCTGGTATGACACTAAATCTCCATGGAAACTTTAAAGTTCAACGTTTTCAACTTTTTGAATGAATCAAAAAAGACGACTGTGCCCCTAGTCCTACTGTGCCCCACCTTCTCCTATCTTTGAAAACTGAAGACGTACTTATGATCAGTTTCAAAGTGTTTTGTATGATTGGATAACAATTTCTGCAAAAACTGCGATAAAATACGCGCGAAACACCTCGAGGGTCCCCCAAAAGGCGGGCCAGGTCAAGTGCCCCACTCGCCTCTCTTTAAACACACCACTGCATGCGCAACGGGACGAACCTAAGAAGAGATCGAGGAGAGGTGCGAGTGGAGTGTGCACCTTGTCCAGAGCAGTTCCCAGTGAATCTGCCCTTTCTCTGCGCTGCATAACGAAGTGCACTCCAGGAGTTCACACTAAAGTCTTCACTGGCAAGCTGTCTGCCAGATATGATTGCGACAGAGTCATAACATAATAAGCACATGTGTTTCCTAGCAGCTTGCGTAGGTATATACCAGGTCAGCTGGACAAAGGTTATCTAATTGAAATATTTTTTGTGGTTTACTTGTGTTCCGGTTATAAAGAATTGTGAGATTTGCTATGTTTCTCTAATGTTTTGCATGTCGTAGCTATAGTCTAGTCCAGTGGTTCTTAACCTGGAGTAAATTTACCCTGAGGGTAAATTTCATCTCCCAAGGGGATAAATTTACTGGAGAACAAAATCCAGCCAGTACAAATTTTTATAAATCATTCTAAACGTTACAAGTTCGTTAATTTCATAATTTCAATAAATGAGCACCGTTGAGTGTAGGGGGTAAATCTGGTAATCTTGTTCGATAAAAGAGTAAGATACGTAAAAAAGTAGATCTACTGGTCTATTCCAACATAGTCTAGCGTAGAATTGTGGCTTAGGTGTTCTTTAATGGTGCAATTTGATCTGATTCATTTTTAGTCATTCCCAGTGCAGCAACCAGTATTGCTGCCAGTCACTTACCTTTGTTTCAATGCATAGCTATTGGCTTTCGAATGTTCGTGTTTTCTGTAAGTTTTGTTGATTTGGAAACCCTATTGCTAGTCTAACATCCCAAAGTGGAAGCAATCATACTCGTATGACAGTAACACGACGTTAAGGTATAACGCAAGTTGAGAAAAAGATGTCCAACACATTTTTCCAAAGGAGAGGGCGAAAAATTTTCTAGGGGGGGGGCTTCGCCCCATTGGTTACGAGCCTGCTTATGTCTCCATTATTTCTAAAAAGCACAACTTGAAAAAGCATGAAAAAAACAGAAAAACGCCAATTTTTGAGCGTTTGGCGCTTTTTGTAAGAGTTTGCGTTTGGCTACTTATCTTTCATTTTTTCTCCTTTCAGAATAGTGTTTGACTACTTTCAGGTTCTGAAGCGGAACACCCATCTGCCCCGCTTGCCGTTCGAACTTCCGACCGAGGAAGGTTGCTCGCTATCTGCGCCTTAACCGATTTGACCAAAGAAGCGCTTCCCTCGTCATTTCTGATCGAGGCATTTTGAGTTTCGACCCTCACATCAGGCACATTCATCTGATGCAGTTCCCTCTGACTTAGCCGAATTCCATGTAGTGGCACTTGTGTGACCACTACAGTTCGAACAATTTGGCAACCCTGATCCCGTTTGTGATGTTATTTTTACTTGTTTACTTTTTTAGGTGTTTGGTTCAGAGTATTGCATTCAGACTGCGTCGTGAACAAGTTCGAAAATAAACAGATAACACATTCAAACACCCACCGTTTCAAGTAAAAATATAGATCACCGGTCGAGTTCACTTTTCCTATGTTTGAATGTTTGGAGTCACGCCCGTAGCCAGGTTTTCAGGTTTGGGGGAAAACATTTTTAGAGGAGAAAGATTTTTGGTATATGTTGTAATAAAAAATTTTCTAGGTCCAACAAAATTTGGGAGGGCACAAAAAATTTCGGGGGTACTGGCCCAAAATGCCCCTCCGTGTCTACGGGCATGCTTAGAGTTAGATTCTTGATGGGTTCAAAAGATATGAAGCCACAGCACTAAAGCATAAATAGCGACGCAGTGTAGTTGCAACTCTGAAGGTTAAAATATAAGTAGCGGACAATCACAGGTCAAAGGGCTCAGTCAGACTATAACGGTCACGAACTACAGTATGATGTGAAGGGCCACCAGGCAGGCCCCACGAGAGGGGGGTGCAGCTGGGCCGCTGTCCCGGGGCCCACAAGGGTCTAGGGGGCCCATGAACCTCAAAGTTCAAAATTGAAATGCGCAATTATGCACAAAGTTTTTATTGTTATAGTTTTATTTATACAGTCTTGTGCAAATTAATTGCTTGAAGTTGCTTTTTCAGTTGTTATACAATGTATCGCCATTTCTTTTGGTGTGCGTTTGGGAAAATCTCAATTGCTGCTGTTGTATTGCTAGCCCAATGCACTAAGTACAGCGTGACGTGTCGGAACAGTCGAAAATACGCTTTATGACGCCACATACGATTTTATTCCGCTGAATAGTGTTACAGAACGAAGCCAGTTCTTTCTGTTTTGTGTGGTTGAGAGTTAGTTACACATGTTAGAATTTCTGTGATTTTTAATGGTAAATATCCCACCTAAGAAGCGGAGTTCCATTGTTATGCTTACGCAACACTAAGACTATAACCAAACAGCCATTGAAAACTGCAAAAAGTGTGCTCGGAAGACGAGTTTGGATTTACAGAAGGATTTGATGTATGCTGGAGTTCACATATGCTCAAGTACAATGCGACGCCGCCCGCTGGAGGCTGGCAGGAAGGCTAAGAAACCACTAAAAAGCAGCTTCGAACTCAAAAAAATGAAGGAAAGATAATAACGGACAAAAACACAAAAATTGGATTGAAGAAGACTGTAAAAAATGTTTCTTTCAGATGAAAGTGATTTTTTCGTTCAAGGGAAGCACAAGAAATTTGTCGGGATCAGACAGGATGAGCAGTTAATGTCAGATTGGCCTGGAAACTCGCTGGATCGTAACTCCATTGAAACTTTGCGATCAATGACAAAATCTCGGTTAAAATATTGGATTGCGACACCATGACCAAGTTAATAGAGGCCACCATTCAAGTATGGTATCGGGACAGTAAATAAAAGAAGCTGCCAAAAAATAGTAGAATCCATGCCAAAGCGAGCACAGGAAATGCTGAAAAGTAAAACAATCATACCAATTATTATTAAAACTTGAGTTTTGTGAAGTGTAATGTTTACAAAATTATTAGGAATGGAGCGTATTTTCCTTCTTTTCCAAACATTTCCAATAGGTGTACTGAAGTGCAGAAACATTAATGCAGAACAGCGTACCCGCAACTGGCTTGTCTGGAGTCAACACAGTCAGGACCGGCCTTAAGCCGATGCAAATGCAAACGATGCAGCTGCATTGGGCCCCGCGCCATGGTGTTTGGGTAGATTGTTCATTTTTTCCAGATACACCTTGCGCTTGAGAATTCAGTAGAAACGCCATATAAATTTCAT
>JGI24158J21664_10004180_pt1 | contig 18467 bp, 13 predicted proteins | sample Ectturendosymbi3_FD_21664 | JGI IMG/M metagenome (IMG submission 21664)
GCCGCATTTAAAAACTTATTCTCACATTCAACAATAGTGTGGCTCAAGTGCAGTTGAATCTTCATGAATATACATTGTCGCATCACAGAAGAACATGGCGGAAGTACTGTAGAAAATTAGTACCATGCAGGTTTATGGCCATGTTGGAGAAAGCTCGTCGAATTACAGAAAGACAAAGCGGCATCACACGCTGCGTGGAACTCTGTCAAATGCGACAATGGCACAGTTGTTATTGTTGAAGGGACTTGGCATGTCGAATAAAAAGTCCCCCTAGTTGCGCCCCTGAATGTTTGCATGCAGGCTCGAATTCGTCCTGCAAAATTTCAAGATACTTAACCCCGACTTCCATCTCTGCCGGAACTAAACCCAATAACACATAGCGGCGTAAAATTAGCACTGGCGTAACGTTTCAAGGGGACACATTCCCGTTCAAAATTTTCTAAGTTGTAGAGCATGTAAGGGTTCGCGCCTCCCTAGAAATTTCTTGAAGCCCCCCCGGTTAAGAACCACTGCTCTAAAGTTTGCATGGTTTGCAGTTGCAATTAGTTTCTGACGCGACCCTCAAAAAATAGTCTTTGAGCCTCGTGATTCAAACATTTGATGAGCCTGATTTTTTGAAAAATATTTTGAATGAAATAGCACTGCCATTCTGCCACTGATTGTAAAGTTTCAAAAATGTTTTGTGATTTTCCTGAAAAGCTTGTTTGAGCACACTAATACAGATAACAATATGAAAATATATTGTTGCGATCGTAGGGGCCGAGCTAGTATGGCCGAGTCCCTTCGTTGATGACGATGAGCTCGGTGGTCCTCCATTTTTTTCTGTGTAGTCAGTAACTGACAATGAATAACCGTAACTCAGAGAGACACCCCATCTGTTGCGATCGGCTGCAAGTGTTTCCCAGGACTGTGGAGAGATGTGGAAATCGCCATGTCACGCTTGATGACGTCCTTGAAGCGCAGTTTTGGTCTGCCAGTGGCGCTTTGTAGACTTCACTGTAAAGGATGTCCTTGGTCATGTTACTTCCACAATACAACGGACGAGGCCCAACCAGTGCAAAAGTCGCTGCCTCATAATTTTGATGAGGTCATATGAGCCAGCGGCATGCAGGATGATGAAGTTGGGTAGGCCTACTTGGTCACTCCACGAGACACCTAGGAATGAGCGGAAACATCTGAAATGAAATGCGTTGAGACAGTTTTCTTGGCGGAGGTATGTGCACCACGTCTCGCTGCTGTGCAGCAGAACATTCAGTTGTGCAGCAGACCATCTCGCTGCTGTGCAGCAGAACAATGCAATATATTGTATATTAGGGGCCTAAAGTCCATGTTTTGGGGGGGACCAAAAAACTCAGCACCGGCCCTGGATACGGACCGTGTGTCTGAGCCAAGAAAGCAAATAAATAGATGAAAATAAATCATCTTGTCACTTTTCAGGTATTTGCCATCAATCCAAATTATCGAGCCGATTTGAACAATCTCAAGGTCATTGGTGATGACAACCGTTGCGGGGTCTGCAGGTTCTTGAGAAGTTGCCGTGCCGAGAAGTGCAGGGCGCTTAATTACCCGACGCAATAAAACAAACCAAGGAATACGATTGGCAACTCCTGGCTCGTCATCAGTGTATACCGCCGCCTTTACACTGTGGCAGCAAGCAACAATAGACATCACCCGACGAGATCATTCAAGTGCTGCTTGTTCGCGCCAATACATACTCGTACATGTCCAATCCTCAGCGCATATCCCGTTCGTGGTGCGTCGCGCATGAGTCGCCGCGCCGACAGAGTGGCCTCAGTAATTTCAACATAAATGCAAGGTGTGTCGTATTCAGCCTCTCTAATGAAAATAATGGGTACAATCTTTGAGACATGGCAAGTCGAGTTTTTATTCCGGAGATGGCAACCCGAAGAACTTCTTCCATATCCAGTCTTGATTTATATTTGTTTTTGATGCAAGGCATTGTCGAAAATGTTTTTTCAAGTAGGTATTTTGGCATTGGGACATCCAAAGCAGGCCACGATTACTGCAGATTTTCTTTTTCAACGGAAATCTGAAATTCAGCCAGATTTACAATATCAAACGCAATTTTGAATAGCCTAACGCTAATTTGAAAGATCTTGCTTCAGTTAGCTCTGATGCAAGATGATCGGTATCTTACTATCTGTTACAGCGAAGTGTAAAGTAACCGGTTGTGTTTTTGCGAAACTGTGTCTAATGGAAAGTACTTTTGCCTCGAGATGGCGCTACATGTGAATGGAATGGTCACCGGTCGATGGCGCGCAAGAGGTCTAAGTCGCTGTGATAGACACCAAATATGGAAGATCAAATTTGCTGATCCCAACGCAGTTATAGCGCAACCCTTTATCAGTAGATTGGTATTACTGGTGATCATTATGTTTGATGGTTGCTTCCCTGTTAATCATCCAAATTAAACTTTTTGCTTCGACGAACGTCTTGAGCTCAAAAAACGTGTTAATGCTTCCGCTTTCATATTGGTCAGCCCAATGGTGAATTTCGTTTCTGAAGGCTTCGTTGATCTTGTTGTCTGCAGCTTGAACATTGATTTTAAGTTGGCAACGAGACGTTCAAGAACCTCGGAACAATAACATACAACACACTGAGGACGTAACATGGCATTTATAAGGGTGCATGTGAAAACAAACTCTATCAATTCTTGACGGTATTTTTTATTGTAAGGTTTCTTTTAGCTCTGCACTTTTCTTGTTGTGCACCGACGGCCAATGCATGATGTCGCCAAAATTTTTGCTGTCTAGTCTGACGTTGGCTTTTCATTAAAATCTCCAAATGAATCTTCTTCTGGCTGCTTTTTCGATGCAGTTTTCACTAACCAGTCTGTGAAGATGTTTCGTGAAGTAAAACAAACTTTAAAAAAAATTATTTGACCGCAAAGATAACACAAATTGCTTAAGTCGCCACCTCAAAGGCAGTAGCAAACGTGGCTGTTTCTGTAAAAGCTGAACGTTTGATCAGTGAAGTACCCAAACATAAATCACGTTTTGGATGGTTGTGCAATATTGTCATGCTGTCACAGCAAGGCTGCTTCACCTGGAAGTAAGATGGCTGAGACCAAATTAAGGGAACTGAAAGTAATTACGTAAGGTGGTTGGAAAGAAAACTTCCATGTCAAGAAGGCAGCATTTTTGCCTGTTTTCAGTCACCAAGTTTCTTGACACATCGGCGTAGCTGGTGACAAAGGTAGTAACCTAGCCGTCTGCCCTTGTCTATCAGCCATTAGTTAGTTACGACCCAGATGTTTGTTTAACGTTTCAGTGACTTTATCAGCAAATAATTTACACTTCAATATTTACATAAATATGAATACATACGTTTCGCAAGAATGCTGTTTACTGGTGTTTGATTTGCGAGTATGGCGTTGTGGGCAGGACAACAGTTAACATAGCAATTCAACAATAATGATAATGCAGTGCAAATCATACTTCATTCAGTTGATTCAAACAATGATTAAATCGAGTTGATATCAGCAAGTGAGATAATGGTTTGAATGGTTTGAAATTGGATTCCGTCTTTAATGACAATGTAACATTGCCTAACAGACAGAGTAAAATTATTCATAGTTGACTTCTCCAGAAGCAATTCATTCAGCTGAGTGAAGTACTTTTCCATCTAGAATGTTTAGGAACTTATCTGGTGGTAAAGACTTTCAATTTTTATTTATTCGTCTCTCGAGTAAATTTTTTTTAAATAACGCACAAAATCACAGCAACACACATCCAAAAAACTTAAATAAATAATGTGTTTTTTACATCGCGATAAATTCCTTGCAAGAATCTGGAAAAAAGCAATGTAAAGTATGGTGAAAATGTATCACCCACTGAAGATCAGCAAGCTAGAAATCTTACGTGACCATTACAACGCAAAAAATTCCTTCATCGTCACGCAGCAAAAGCCTACCGATGATGCTCCAACATCTTTCATTGTTCGTTTCCACAAACATTGCGTGTGCTCGGATCAGTAAGTGTCAAAGCAACGGTAGCTTCAGTATTACTACCGCTTCGTTCACATGTTGAGCCAGGGCGCGCCATCGTGCAACGAAACGTCGGTGCATAACTTACATCACTTCTAATGCCTCCCATTCAAACTAACATCTCTGCGTTAAAACATGACAAAGGAGGACCAGGAAGCAAAGCTCCTTGAAGGTCACCACATTGCAGTAAACGTTATGCAACAAACACCGAAAAGACAAAAAGATTTGCAACTGCGCCACATACAACAAACAAGAACTGAAGTTTGAAAATTCGTGAAGAATTTGTAACCTATAGAATGGGTTTTCTGTTGTCGACTGCAACAGATGGTGTTGGTTGCCAGCCAGCTCCCGTGAATTCGAAAAAGCTTTGATAAAAGGAACAGATTTTCATTCAATGGATGAAAAGCAGTTTGGTTTCATACCAAACATCACCTCCGAGTTACCAGATCTAAAAAAGCTTCCATTACCACACTGTGCATCGCCTTGCAAGCTGCGCCCCGTTTAAAAGAAGAGTACCTGCACATTTCAGTGGCTGTTGTGGGCCCCTTTGAAAGCATAGTACCAACGCATTACAGTTGGTACTGCGGGCCCCTTTGAAAGCAGAGAACCTACACATTGCAGTTGCTAACGGGGCCCCTTTTGAAAGCAAAGTACTTACACTTTACAGTTGCTGTTGGGGGCCCCTTGAAAAGCAGAGTATTCATGCATTACAATGGCTTTTGGAGGCCCCTTTGAAAGTAGAGTACCTCCCCATGCAGTTCCTGTTAGTAGATCCTTTGAAAGCAGCACATATACATAAGAGTTGTTGCTGGGGCTCCCTTGAAAGTAAAGTGCTTATGTGTGATATGTTTCGGAATATCTTATATCAGTGGACAATACGTTTTTCACCAAAAATGAGAAACATTTACGCACGAAACCCCGCGAAAGGGGTCTTTAGAAAGGGGGTCCGAGTCAAGTGCCTCTTTCGCCTCCCCTTAAACACTCCGCGGAGTGTACTAGAGGATTTGCTGCATATCTGATTATAAACGAAAGAAGCAATCAACTAAGAGTGCTGTATAATGGAGAGTTATAAACGGCCAACGTGGTGAGAGCCTTTAATTCTCCTGGCATTGTCTGAGCAATTTCAAGACGTCAGGTCGCGTAGTTGAGAGAGTTACATGTGCTCCTGCAATAACAAGATTGTCCCCTCAACTGCTAAGGATCTCTGTGGGATCGTAATCGACCGACGACCCACTACATGCTGTTCTGCAAAACCCGGAACCCTACAGTGGGAACGTAATTGCTCAATAACTGTAAATGCTTTTTAAGGTAATGGACCTGTAGGACATTGCGCTGGTTTACGTATTAATCCAAATGGCATCACTAGGTGCATGCTTTTTGGTGTGGCAACGCAATGCGTAATTGGGTTGCTGCAAATATTATGACCAGAATTTTTGCGATTACCAATGTTTGAGCTAAGGAGTTTCTAAATTCTTTTCCTTATTCTCAACAGTGTTCTTTGTGTAATTCGCGAAATGATGGCGACGTTTGAGAGTTTCGTGGACTTCATTTAAAAAATACATGTTTAACACTGGTGATCCTGGTTATAAACCAACAGAGAAAAGAAGCAATGCTGTGTTTAAGTAATGCAACTTCACTCATCGACCAATATAGGTAGTGTTCGTTTTTTACCGAATATGATATAGCAGCAGTTTCAAAAACAAACTACATCAACGAACCATCCTCTAAAACTTGAATGGTCAGCAATTATTTTATTTGACGCCACCCGCAACAAAAAGTCTTTTAGCCTCGTGACTCAAAAGTAACATGAGCCTATTTTTTTGTCAAAACAAGTTGAGTCAAATAGCCCTGTCACGCTGCTGTTGGTTGTAGTTTTTATATTTTTATACTTATTGAAAAATTTTTCTTGAGCACAACAATGTCAATAAATGCATCAATATATATTTCAAAAACAAATATATTGTGTGTTGTATTTATCCTATTCAATGAGAATAAGGGGTGCAATGTTTGGGACACAGAACGTTGAGGTTTCATTTCGTGAATGGCAACCCGAAAATTTTTCATCTAGTGCTGATCTATATTTGTTTTTAATGCATGGCATTGTTGAACACGTCTTTTCACATATGCTCGTGTTCCGAATCGCATTAGGGCATCCTAAATTACTGCGGATGTTCTTTTCCAACGGAAATTTCCACGATAGGGGTCAATAATCTGGCACCTGGTCCCCATCTTCGCATTGGTTCCTAAAAGAAACGTCTACTGTTGGATGGACACCAAGTGTGTAAATAGCAATCATCTGGATGTTAATAGTGATTGTGTCGTTGAGAGGAAATGGTATGGCCATCAAATTCCTGCTAGAATAAAGCTTACGCCATAATTAAGCAGTAAGAATGAGCAGCACAAGCTTTTGTTTTTGAGAGTTTATGCCATATCACGCCACTGATCATTTTCGGTATCGAGACGCAGTTTGTAGATCTGCTTGATGTATCCAACGTATTGCTTGACAATTATGTTCAATGATAATTACGCCTGAAAAGTATATATATTAAATTCGATGAGTCCTTTCGTTGAATGAATGATCAGAAATCTTTGCACTTCAACAACTGGTTTATTACTTTTTTCAGTACTCGCACAAACAAATCAAACGCAAACACACAATTTCCGTATTGGTATTGAAAATGCTGCATGTTAAAGGATGTTTATCCACGAGGCACCCAAACTGATAAACAAAAGAAACAAAGTCACCGTTTCCACTTTGAACATCTAAACATTTACAAAAATCTTTTGCCTTCCTTTGTAGTTTGTAATTTGTGGTTCAATGCAAAGCAAACAAATAAGCGATGCCATTGACACCAGAAAAGCACGATATAGCCAATGTAGTACTTTCTGATATCCGCGATCGAAGTGAAAACTTGAGGAGAACTATTCGATTCGTACACACGTGTTTTTAGTTGGTTACAAGGGCTGTGTGCAAAACCAATGCTTTGATTAGCATGCTTCAGTTATGGGGCTTGTAAACATGCTGCATATATTTTGGTAATCTACGAAATGATTAAAAATATTGGAGAAATAATTGATTCGATGAATTTTTACTGAGGAGAGAAAAAAATAAGACACTTGCATTTTTATAAATCAAAGAGCACCTAAGCTTGTACTTTGAAATGTGGTTCACTGGATTTGTTCCGTAATTTTTTTAAAAACTCATGCAGCTTCCAGCCTTCTTGCTGAAACTCCAACACAGAAAATTAAAAACTGCTTTCAATAAAACAAGGAAAAGCGTACGCAGAATGAGCGAAAGGCTCAAATAAACACGTCTGCTTATCACTGANACAAATCCTTCAAACATTTCTTGCACGTGAATCATTTTTTGCCATATCCATGCCGGCAGTAACAATGACCGTTGTGCTTGACAGTCAGAGCAGTTGTCCTGTTATTAGAAAGATATACTATGGATTATTTAAAAGAATTGAAAAGCATTTATGTCACGTCGTTTCGTGTCTACAAGATTTGTGCAAACAATGTTTCAGAAATTGTATACGAGCGTGATGAAAAGAGCATTGAAAGTACATTAGTGAAGCGGNTGACAGACAAAAAACTTTAAGTTGAAATTTTAAANCAAAAAAAAGCGGAAAAATATAAAGAATATGAAAGCAAATAACACAGAGAAACACTGCAAAGGCTTTTTATATGCAGTAAACCTCGGTTCTTCCGGATTCGATTTGACCGACGATTTTATCTTTTTTAGGCGAAGATCCGGATTAACCGAAGATCGTTGTTTCTAGCCTGACGTCATTTAAGTACTGCGATATGGATGAAATAACCCTGAAATTGAACACATTTACGACCCAACAGCGTACTTTTGCTGAAGCACAACGAGTTTATTGATGTATTCGCAATGGTACATCAGACTTGTTACAGCCTGTTCCAGGCTGTTATGAACAATCTTAGTTCATAATTTAAGATTACTTGGTTTCGAGGAAATGTCTTTTTTTTACAGAGCCAGAGATTTCTTCGACTGGTCCGTTCTTCTATTTGGAAGGTAATGCCCTCCAGACATTATACCGAGTACAATACATTCAGGAATAATGTTCTGCCCACGCACACTCAACACAGATCAATAGACTGAAACCGTGGTAGGGCAGCTTGATATTCAACGTGACATGCTATACCCGTGTGTGACGTAATAATCGTCTCTACGATTAGTCGATTATTGCACGCAGTTACAGCCGTTGTTATGATAATTCTTAACGTTTGTTGGTGACCCTGAGCACTCTTGTGCTGCGTCAAAAGCTGCCGAATCTTTCCTAGAGACCAGTCAGTGCATTTAAGAATGCAACAGCGTGGAAGTGCAGAAAAATCCGGATTACGAGATGTGAAAAGCGCAGATTTTATCCGAAGATCCGGATCAAAAAATATTTTTTGTGAATTAGATGAAAAGAAATAGTCTTTGCGATTGAGAGAAATAAATCGGTTACAAAAAACAATGGAAACCAAATGCTCATTGAAACACCTTGTTTCCTGTTTATCAATGCCTTTGCAAATTATGTTAAACGATGAAACATTGCAAGTGAACCTGGTGCAGTAGAGCATCAAGATTAAAAAAAGATATATTTTTGCAAAATCAATCACATTTTCATTCCTTGACAGACTTCCAATTGTAAGTCTCCGACGTTATGTATTAACTGAAAGTAATGTTAACGTCAACCACAAATAATTTTTAATGGTTCTTTCGAATTCATGTTTGCCCTCAGGAGCTTTTTGTTGACTTACCTGAAATTCATAAAATGTTACACAAATATTGTTTTTATGAAGCGCTTGCACTAAAAGAGGTTTTAACATGCTACGGAACGTGCAATAGGTGATGATGTTGCTACTGATTGAACGCTGACTAATTTGCCAGTTTCAAAAAAGGGGTTTTGAAGCTCATTGTAGGTCAAATGACATTGCTTTTAGTTTTTCTGTAAGTAAAGCAGCAGCAACGCAAAGATCTCAAGAAAACTTTTTAAAATGTTTAATTTGGGCCGCACGTAATTTTTGAGGCAAAACATGTGCAAACTATGACATAATATAGTTTCGATGTCATTGCAACAACAGCGATAACATAAAAACTATGTTATGTGATAGTTCATTAACAGCCAAAAATAGTCAACCTTTCTTGTGTTAAATCACTTTGTTTGCAGACATATGCAGATCACGCGAACAAAACTCATGCCTGAAAATATGGTCATCGAACAGATTGAATCAGATATCAATGTGCGATAAATTCTTAGTGGCGAAAAACGTCCATAATTAAAATGGAGGTTATTTTAAATATGTTGAAAAATCGCTAACGTTTCGAAAGCGTTATAACCACAAACCATCCCACTTAGAAATCCCTTATATTGCAAAATATCTTTATCACATATTTCAGCTCCATTGGTGTCTTACCGTCCGCAATTTGCTCTGGCCAGGTGACAATAGGTGATGTACGTTACACCGTCAGACCCGCACACGGGTTTATACGCACAGGGATCGCAATATCTACAAAAGAAAAAGACGTTTTTTTAGACTTGATCGAAAACCACTTGAGTATCGATAAACACTTTCCTTCCAATCCAATTATTTTGGAAAAGCAGCGGGACTGCAGCGTGTCCCAAATGTAAAAAGAAAATCCACTGTAACTCACAACAGTTTGTAATATTTCTGTCAATTCCGGAAAATCATTTGTTGTATTCCAACCGCGTGTATTCCTAATTGTAAATATTTTTAGTGCATTTAATTGGTCTACACTCAGATAAATACAATTCTTCATTATATTCGATGGCTTCTGAAGGAAGCAATTTTTTGGAATAATATTGTATTTTAGGTTTTGCAAAGGTTTGCCTCAAATCTGAAAGAACGCAACTTCAGCTACTTATGTTCTGGTATTCGCCATTCAAAAAGCTATCGGTTTGATATGTTAAAGTTCTTTTACACCGTAGCTTTAGTGTGCAGGAAAATGTTAAGGAACGATTGTGGTCGAACCTTATCTTCTACCTTTGATGAAAATCACGCGACTCTAGATCTTTGAAAAAAACAATTCAGTGACAACTGCAACAACAAGAAACGTCCACAAACAAAACTCACATATAGCAGACGGGTTTCAATGGCACCGAACGTCCACTGGAAAATGATCTGATGGAGATAAGACCGAAAACCAATAATGCAACAGCTGATATGCTTCTTGCCTTCATGGTGCTGAGCTGAAAAGCTTGGTATATCCTCAGAAGTTTAAATGAAGTGGAAACGTTTTGACATGTGATTAACAAGAACTTCAAAATATTCTTGATCTTACAAGAAGAGAAATAGGAATCTAAAACAGATAACCGATATGGTTTATTAGTCATGCGAGAATATCATGCTGTTGAAATCAGGCCGCAGTTGTGGGTGAAAAAATTTTATCAACAAATACAACATGAAGTCATGGAAAAATCACTGTAATATCTTAACACATATAATTCACAGATTTCCACTAAATCAAGTTGGAACTTTTGCCAGGAGGCGTTCAGTTGCATTGTAGCGACTCTGGATCAATAGATAATCGTGTGTTGCAACGCACTTGATTATTCCTTCAACTACTTGCTTCGCACATAAACACAACATGTTCGGTTGTTGAATGATGTGCAAAATGTCAATATCTTGTCGTTTGAAAGAACAAAATCACGCATGTTTTGGTTTGAAAAATGAGAGAAAATCACGTTGTCTCGAATTCTTTATGCTGATTCACAAAATCTTGCTTAACGCAAAAAGTAATGCTAGGGAAGTACAAAACATTAATTTACAATTAGAGGGTAAACAATCTTCGACTGTATTTGTTTTCTGAGAAATTTCAGCAAATCTAATCAACACTTTGGAATCTGTTTCCTGACCAAAAACTCACAGGAATACGTTTTCTGCATTGTACGCTTGATGGAGCCTCCAACACTACGCCGAACCTCCACCATGCAGTTGTTCGAGAAATAAAGGCTCAACATGAAATGAACATCCTGTGCTAGATTGGTGTAATTCAGTGGGTTCTTAACCTGGGTTCGATCGAAACCCTGGGATTCGCCGGAGCCGCGTTCGACGAAGGTCATCAAAATAATAACTAAAAGCGGGACGACTGTAGAATTAAATACAGTACAAAGTGTTGATTGATTTCATTTCTCAGCATCAAGACACCACAAGGCTGACACAGCCGAACGTAATCGCAATTTGCTTTGCTAGGAAATCGATTAGCGTCAGCGACACATCTTCAGTCCAGCAAATTTGTAAGCAAAAGCTTACAGGTGAAATGACGAAAAATACTAAAGCAAGATCAGAGAAAGTGCGCAGGCCACAGTAACAAGTCCATAAAGCTACTAACACCAGAGCTAAGAGCCAACTAACTCCAATAACCCATTTTTACTTTCTCTTTATTGGGCAAAAATGCAGTTCGACAAAAGCTTGGAAAACTACGTAAGGGTACTGCGTGTTTGCAAAAGTTAAGAACCACCGGTCCAACTAAAAGCAATGGTTCGAACAATGAGCGACTGAAATAGGAAAGGAATTGCCCTTTACTTATCTTACAACTTTTCTTACTCTTTCCCACAATAAAATGCTTCTCTGTTCAATCTTTACTGAGCATCTGAAAAACTGCCTTTTTGATGAAAGAGAGATCGCCTTAAATGCATTTATGTTCTCAGATACCCAGCTGTGAATTTCTTTCATCGGTTCTTGTTGTCTGTGTGAGCACATAATGTACGTGACGCACGTTTTCTCGAGAGTCAACTATCTTCGAGATCTCGCATCCTTTTTCCGAAGTTAATATCTAGAGCACAAGCTGTAGGCCACGCACGCATTCTGTACATTCAGGAAAATATTTAGGAGATATCTTCCGCATTTTTAGCTTTCGTCCTTATGGCAGAAATCACAGCCACTTCGTGATAACTTCAGAGCAGCACTTCATAATCCAACCTTTATCAGCCAACTTAAATGTACCCTGTGAAACAGAATATGTCCTGTTTTTGGCTCACGTGGTAATAATTACTTATCGTTTATTTATCTTGAACTTCCTGTTTTGTAATGTGAGGTTTAACCCTGTCAGAAAAAATCGCAACGGATTTTGCCACAAACCGCTTTTCTTTGCTTTTTCTACCACGCTTTTCATATATCCCTTTCAAAATCAGGAGGAGCAATCAATACATAACGTCATGTCAAATATTCGCTATTTGTGATGTTTTACGTTTTGATGTATTGCAGATGTTATAAGTAAAATACAAAATTTGGTTTTTGCAACATCAGGTCATCTGTGTTTCTCTTTTCATTTGTTGTCATTGAAAAACAGTCTGTTCGTTTTGCAGTTGGCAACAACGTCTACCGGAGTCAATCGAAAACTGTCAAGTGTGGAGGTGGAAACGATTGCTGGGACTCTCCAATTAGCTGTGTTGTTAGGTGCTCACTGAAGGTATTTGTTCATACGGTGCTTGCCTGCTTCCTTGCTCTATCACTCACTATGATAACACATGAAAAGGGCGAAACGAGTTTGACTATAGCTCATAAATGGATGGCGATAAACTTGAAACTGAAGTGGCCTGCATGATGCACGACATGAGCCTTAATGCCAGTTCGTTTAATGCGAAAAAGGAATTTTTATTGTTGCAAAACGGATTGAGATAAGGCAGCCTTTGTAAAATCACGTTTCTGACGCAGGACAAACAACTGAGCCCGTGATATTCATAAAAGCATTTTTGTAGAACATAAAATATCTTCACATTTTTTCTGCGAGCATTTCAGGATCTTAAGTCGTACTGTTACAAAAGAGTTCTCACAGATCACTTTGAAAGAAAACAATTTGGTGACGTTTGCCACAGGTTGAAAGCCACGTCACGGTTAGCGTTAACATCAATTGGATCGCAAATTACCTTCGGCACTTTCCTTTTCTGTACTTGCATGGATTCTTGTAGTTCTTCCCATCCGTACCGCATAAAGGGATGAACACCAGATGACAATATCTGCATGTATATTAAATCAACATTTCTTGTTTTCAGTCTAAAGCCGCGTTTTTGATGTATTATAACTGTGAAACTGTGATATCGGATTTTATACAGATTAACTATTGCAAAAAAATGTTAAATGTCGAACAAAGTCAGGTACGAAGCAGCTACTCGAAACAAAGATTTAGGTTCCGATAAATTCAGTCTTCGCAAATGAAAAGCAACGGAGCACTGAGCTCAGCTTTCCAACCAGTGATGCGGAACATTACGCAAACAGAAAGTGAATTGAAGTCTTCGACATACGTGACGATAGGTTTTCCACAATTCAAAAATGACGATTACAGGTGTTGCTGTGTGGTAGGCTACAGTAAATCGGTATAACTTTACGGAAGCAGAGAAAAAAATTCCAATTTGTGCAAATGCACGAAACAGGTGTGAGTTCCAATGGACCTCAAAAATTTCAAGATTGACTCGTCGATCAATGAAGTTTTAAGGGTAGTAGGGCTTCAGAAAATCTACCTCCACCATTATAGAAATTTTCCGTGATATTGCATTATTTGACAGACATTAGTGATGCCATACAGTTACACTTCAGTGATTTACCAAAGGCTTGTGGAAGTTGCCTTTCAAGTAAAAGAAAACCTGTTCACTACCTGCTTTTCTTGTTTGTAACTTCAGTTGGACGGACACCAGCAGCATTGCAACGATGGCAATAAGAAGGATGATGGTTGTTTTCATTGTTTCTTGGTGATGAGCCCAGGGATTGCTCTGTGTGAACCAATTTATGTCCTACTAATCCAGAAACAACTTTGTTGCTAGCAACCCACATCGCAGAAATTGCATACGAACGTGATAAAACCAGCATTGAACAGCACATTTGTCAAACAGACAACAGTCAAAATACTTTGAGTTCAATCATTAGGCAAAAGCAAGCAGAGTTAGATAATTTCTAAAAATCTTTCATCAGCATACGTTTGAAACATAGTTGGTTCAAAGTCTGTTTTCGCAGGTCACGAGGCTATTCTGACCAGAAATTTAGGGATTTTCAAATTATTTGGCAACACAAAGTCGGTGTCATTTCTTTCCCTACGCACTTTTGTTAGTGTGACGTGCTTGTGGACGTTGCGCCGCTTTACTCTGATTAGATGTTGAGGCTAATATTAATCGTTTGCTCAATAAAGTTTTTTCGTGGTCATCTGTTCAATTGACGATTTGTTCAAAATAACTTTTTAAGCTTATGCAACACATCTTGCATATTGCGAAATATAACATGTTTTCTGTGGAGCTGAGTATCTCGAACATTTTCCGGCGTCGCTTCTCAATAGTGTGCTTAGTTATAGGTCCTACTGTTCAATGTCACCGGGGTATTTACTGCGTGTCTTTTCGATTTCACTGTAAATGATGCAACTTTCTCTGTCGTTCAGTAATTGCCACGCTTCTGTGTCTGCTTCAGCAATCTTTTTCAGTTTTAAACCGTCATGTAAACTGCTATTTTGTTACTCGATCAACAGGTCAAAGTCAACGTATTTCCGGCGGTTGGATGGGAGTGAGGTTTTTTCTCTCTTGCCCCTCATGAGTACAGGGGCGTAACGAGGTTAGATGAAGCCCGGGGCAAGAGGCAAGTTTGGCGCCCCCATGATCGAACCTAAGGTCTTTAGGAAGCAAATGTACTGAAGGAAGTACATGTGACATTGTTGAGATTTTTCGTCGCCCCCGCATTGATTCGGCGCCCCCATAGTGTCCGGGGAATTGTGTCCCCTTGCCTTCCCTCGTTACGCCCCTGCATGAGGATAGTAGCCTCTTTTCTGACTTTGACACGATCCAAACATTTCATGAAAGCTGAATTAGTCGGGAATAGCTTTCTGGGTCGACGACAATTAAAAATTCTGGGTTTTCTTACTGCAACCTTTCGACAAATCACCCGACAATTCTTTCGTCTTTGACCTTTCGCGATGATTCAATCTTGCACATGTCTGCATTCAAGTAACTAGTCCCCACAATGGCGACGGGTTTGAATTCATCAGCATTGTTTAAAAATGGAAAATCGATTAACGCAACAACACGGATCCTCTTCCTAAAATCTGCCAGCAATATGTTACGAACTTGCGGGGATGTTGTTTTAGCTCGTAGATCCACTTGTGGCCATTTTGAACTTCCTGGCTTTGCGAAAATAGCAAAATAGTGACTGGGAGGGCTACGGAGATTTAGGCGAGCTTTTAAAAATGTGACGTGGTTTGTTCTATAATCAAGGGATGGACATATTTTGGAGACATGGTTCCACCGGGAGGGTTTCCATCGGTTTCGGCCACGTTTCTTCGCCGTTGCAACATTTCTTTACAAGTTTTGCGTAGCATATTATGCTGTATTGTGCCTTCTCAGCGCATTAATAATTCCGTGTATTATTTTGAGGCAGCGTTGTGAATAGGTAGACTGTGTTGTAACTTGCCGTGTTCGATTCTGTCCAAAGAGGCCTTGAACCCACTGCGTATTGGCAGCTCAGAATTAATAAGAGTGGAAGGTCTGTTTGTTGTCCTGGTTTCTCGGATATTCACTGGACTGCAGGCTAGTAGAGTGCGCGTTCTCAGAGCGAAACCATTAACCAAAACCTTTCCAAACCCCAACCTTGAGGTAAGGCCTTTGGCGCCGTAGGTTTTTCCTACAAAATGCGTAGGCTATTGGTGGAAAGTTGAAAGGCTATAGCAAGACCAGAAAAATGAAACAAACTCAAGACTAAAAATGAATGAATCAGAACACAAGCTGCGATAAGTAAAGAACTGGAAAACACTTCTTTCCCAAATAATTGCTTTTCCTGGAACTTCAAACCTATCTGACGTCAGTTGCAGAGCAACCAGCAACGCAACAGACCCACTTATGACAGTAAAACGCAGAGATTTGGTAGAATGCGCAAGCAGCACTGCGTTCGTATCGTTGGCAGACTTACTCCAGTCCTAGAGGGAGTGCCTTCAGTGTTTGATTATGAACGCTGTTACGGATGTTAACGCCTTTAGTAGCTCACTAGATGGTGAAATAGGTCAAAACAAGCCACGGAATAACGCAAAATTATGCACGAATTCTTCATTCAGGGGTGGACAGGTGATTTGAATATTAATTCGTACGTCAAGTTGGTGATGCCACTTTTCATCACAGGTAATCAGAGAGTGAGAACCGTGTTGTCCTGCGTACGTAACAGTGTAAGCTTCCTGTATGCGTGGTTCAACGTCTAACCCATATGCATTTCGTGCAGATTTTAAGACTGAGGATGCGTAGTGCTACGTGAAAATGATTTCATTTAAAAAACTTTGGCGATGGATTCAAATCCGTCACCATGTGGAGACTAGTTGCTGGAAACAAAAGATAGGCGATTATCACCTCCTACGACAAAAAATAGCAAATCTTCTTTTTTGGTAACGTACAGTTAAGTTCACTGACAAACGTTGCACTGTGAGAGAAGTGCTACTCTGAATTTTTCACAGAAAGCAAACAATAGCAAAGGCTCTGCTTTTTGCCATAAGGACGAAAGACACAAAATGCGGAAGGAATCATCTCGTCGGTATTACCGTCTACTTGGAGAAAACGTGCTAGACTTACATCTTCTGCTGTAGATGTTAACGTCAGAAAACGCTTGTGAGATCTCGGAGATAGGTGCTTCTCACGAAAACGTGTTTGACGTACATCACGTGCTCACACAGACAGCAAGAGCCCATAAACGGCTGTCATAGCTGGGAATCTGCGAGCGTAACGTACATGTATGTAAGGTAATCTTTCTTCGATTAAAAAGGAAGCTATTCAGTTGCTTAGTAATGATAGAACAAGGAAGCATTTCATTTGGAAGAACAAGCAACGACAGTTAAAAGACAAATAAAATGAGAACTTTGCCTATTTCTGTTCGAAACATTGCTTTTAATTAGAGCAATGCAGCACCAGATCTCCATTTCACATGGAGCCTTTATTGCTGCAGAAGCTGTAAGGATGATATGGACCGCAACTAAGAGGCTCCATCAAGCGCAGAATGCAGAAAAACAAAAATAAACAACTTCCGGTGGGTTTTGATAACGAAAGATGTTCCAAAATGTTGACTACATTTGCCGAAATTCCTCATTAAACACGTCAGTCAACCAATTTTCCCTGCAACAACGAATGAACGTTTTGGTGCTTTGAAAGCTTTGAATTTTTTGTTAAGCAAGGTTGATGAGGTTTGCGTTTTTTCAAAATACGATTTTGTGAATCATTCTGAAGACCTCGAGACGACGTTGCCTTCGTTCACTTTTTTGACAAGAACATGAGTGACTTTTGCTTCTTGAAACACCAATATATTGATATTTTGAACATCATTCAATAACTGAACGTATTTTATTTATGTGCGAAACAAGTAGTTGAGAAAATGATCAAGTGCGTTGCAACACACAATACTACGTATTTATTGTGTTGCTATTAAGGAACTGAACGCTTATTTGAAAAATCCAAATTGATTAATAGCAATGGAAAAATTATACAGTAGATTAATTTAAATGTTACAGTGATTTTTTCATGTCTGCATGCTTTACTTGTTGATAAAAAGATTTCCGCCCATAACTGCGGCCTAAATTTTGATGAAACAGCATGAAGTCATCGTCAAATCTGATATCTGTTTCAGCTTCAAATATTTTTAAGCTCTTGGTATCATTTATGACCTGTTTTACTTTATTTGAATTTCTGAGGATATAACAAGCTATTCAGCCAAGCAGTATGAATGTAAAAAGCATATCAGCTGCTACGTTGTTCACTGTCAGTCTTCTCTCCATCAGCTTTTTTTCCAGTGGACGTTCGGTGCCCATACGCCCGGATTGCCTCATGTGAGTTTTAGCTTTTAGTTGTGGAAGTTTCTTACACATGAAATTCTTACTGAAGTTCTTTTGTCCAAAAATACGAAATCGCAAAATTTGTTGCAAAGATAGAAAATCACGTTCGACTTTAATCGTTCCTCTGCTGGTTATGAACATTCTCCTGAACAGTAAAGCATACGCTGTAAACGAAACTATCAAAACAGTAGCTAATAGTGGCTAATACCAGAGCATACGAGACAGAAGGTATGTTCTTGCTGTTTGAAAGCAAATCTTTCAAGATCTGAACCATAATATTGTTGTTACAAAAGTTACTTGCTTTGGGAACTATTGAATACCATGAAAAGAATATTATTATTTGTGTGCACATCAATGAAATGCTCCAAACATTTTTAAATTCTGAATGTACACGGTTAGAATACAACAAATCCTTTTCCGGAAGACAGGAATACTACAAACTGTTGTCGGTTACGGTGAGTTTCGTAAATGCGTTGCGGACAGACGCGCTATAGCTTCAACCAGAGGTGAAAGTAAGCCTAAACGGCCTGGAACGCCGTTCCGGTAAAAGAATCATTGCCGGTACGGCGTTCCGGTTAGAATTTCTAGTAGGTTGGTATTATGACGCTGACGCAACAATGGCGGTACCTGAACTTTACTAGAAACAGCTTT
>JGI24158J21664_10004182_pt1 | contig 18465 bp, 6 predicted proteins | sample Ectturendosymbi3_FD_21664 | JGI IMG/M metagenome (IMG submission 21664)
TTCCGCGTTCTCTCAATGGGGAGTCGGGTCGCGCTTCGCACCTCGTGTATAAATTCGATAAACAAATTGCAAGGTGCAACAATTCTCAGATAAAGATTCTTAATTTGTTTGAATTCCGACATGTACGAGCTGCTTAGACATCTAAAGCGAAACTGCAAATGACGAATTAGACGAACAAACGCTTCTCAGGGATAGAAAGAGGTGACGACTTAAGCAAATTGACGAATTATACGAACAGAAATGTACATAAAAGATAAGGATTCTGCCGGGACCGACAAAAAAGTAACGAATTACGCGAAATGACGAATCAAAAGATGACGAATTAGACGAGTTCTACTTGTACCACTAAATATGAGGATATCAAAAATGCCGATTGTATGATGGATGGCGCTGATAGCAGATTTGAAATCAGTGACCAAAAGCTGTATAGAATCAGTTAAACGAACTCGTGCAACAGAAAACGAACAAAAAATTGTTGGCCAGTGAGTCTTTTCCAATATGAAAAATTTACTGTAAAGCTTTAGGGCAGACCTTAAACAGATGATAAACTTTCTTTAATCTAACTGAACCAATAATGCTGAGAAGCCATCACCGCTATTATTGAATTTCCATATACATCCATCAGTAAAAACCTGTTCTAGCAACAAAAAGCGTACCAATGTTCAAAAAACAGTAAGGCAACCTTTGCTCAAAGGTACATGCAATTGGCTGCATATCTTCAAATGGCGTCAAAACTGCATAGCTCTGCATTTCGACACAGATCAAATGGTTTATTTGGCATTAGTGGCAATGCGTAGCAGAGAATACCAGATCTGGTCAACCAGAAGCGATGATCCAACACATTTGGATTTGATAGATACATAGGAAGCAACAAGGCAATACAGAAGAAATAAAAGATCACAAAACAACAAAGAAACGGGGGAAACGCAACAACTTAAATAGACAAAAGCAAATAAAAACATGTCCAAAAGGAGTAAACAATTAACAAATGAAGCTGTAAGGGAAAAAATTCACAAAAAAGCAACAAGGGCAGCAATGCAATGGATGACTTCTAGCTTCTAGCAGAGTTGAGTTTATTGTCGAAAACACCAAACAATTCCATGCAAATTAAAGTCAAGACGCTGGGACACCGAAAAAAAAAACTGTTACACAGGTTGTCTCACCGGACACCCCTCGACAGTTTCATAAATTTTTATCATGGCCGAAAGTTAATGGTCGAAATGTTGGGAATTTAATAGGGTTATATTTTTCAGAGGCTTCTAAAAACATAACCCCATTTAAAGAGCTAGAAACCTAGCAAGCTTCTAGCTCAGGTAGATGGTTTCTAGGAGATTGTTGCACGGATTAGTAAAGCAAACACTGTTCTGCTTGAGCTTCATCGCTCTGTGAAAACAAAATGGGAGTTTTCAATCCTCACCTATAGCCATGAATCTTGGACAATGACTGAACGAGTGCCATCTCAGGTGCTAGTGGCAAGAGATGGGAATTCACGGCAAAGTGCACAGCTGTGAAATTCGCAAAAACCTGAATGTAGAGCCACTTCTCCGAAATTGACAGATCGTAGCTACGTTGGTTTGGTCGTGTGTCCAGAGCGACCAAGGAAAAAATGATGGAGGCAAGTCTTGCTGGCTACATTTCTTTTTATGAATTTCACCTTGAACGACGCAAGTCTTAGCTTTGAGCTGTTTGTCTCGAAAATTACAATGCTCCATAAATGTGGCTTTGTAAACTTTCGGCAGTTTGAATTGTTCACTCTTGGCTGACATGCGTGGCATACAAAAATTTTAACACTCAGCTCTTTTGGTTGGCGTGTTAGAGTTGCCACATGATGTATCCTAGCAAATGATACATTGTCGAAAATTGGGTGCTAGGTGGTTGAATCCCACTGGTGATCTATTGCTATTTCTTAATGTTTCAAATGCTGAAAGACCTCGGTTAATCCGGATCTTCGCCAAAACCGATAAAACTTGTGTTACTAGTGATTGCTAACGTTTTTCTTTACAAAAATCTTCGGTTTATCCGGATTTTTTCATCCGGATCTCTGGCATCTCGTAAACCGGATTTTTTGCACTTCTACGCTGTTGTGTTTTTAAGTGCACTGAATGGCCTCTAGGAAAGATACGTCAGCTTGCAGACGCAACACAAGCGTGTCCACAATCCCCAACGAACATTTAAAACAGCTATGTCCATCTCGCGGCTCGCATGCGGCCCAATCGAAGATCTTGTACAGACTAGTTCAGTTTTCGCTGTAGCCTACACACTGACAACCTGTCCTTGTTTTAATAATCTTGATTTTGACATTTTTGAGGCAGGTCGTCTTCAATGCCACTTTATCACGTATGTTACCACTGTTAGGATTCGAACGCTTTGAGTAAATTAGGTTAGCTGAACTTAGTTTGCTAAGCTCAAAGTAAGCCATTCCATGAGCGGCCCTCATTGATATGTCATTCAATGTGCAGCCCTCATTAATGTGTCATTCAATGTGCGGACCTGGTTAAGGCAGTGGAACAATTCTTGGCTCAGTAAGCCATTTGGGTTGGACATAGCTGATTTAGAATTATGGTAATAATGGCCGAAATACCGCAACATCCGACTAATCGTAGAGAGGATCATTACGTCACGCACGGGTATAGCATACCACGTTGAACATAACGCTCAAGGCACGCAGCTTCAGCACGGTTTCAATCTATTGGTCAGTGATGAGTGTGCGTGCATGTGTAGAGAATATCTCCGAGTGTATTGTACTCGGTAAGATGTCTGAAGGGCATTACCTTCCAATAGAGTGACTGCTTATGGAATAGTCGCAGAAATCTCTGCATCAGTCCTAAATCCCCAGATTTCTTCGCAGCCAAGTAATCTAAAATTACACTGGTCAACAGCAAATTTAAACGGTGATTGCAATAAGTGGCCCTAAAAGTATTTTTGACGCTGACTTCAAGAATGTCATTATTTTTTGTAGCATATCCAGTTTTTGAGATATCTGTATGTTTTGGTTACCAGCTAGCTAGCCTACCACAGGCCAATGAACAACAAAAGGTACCATTGTTTTGCATTGTGACGTAACACAGAATAATAATTGATGTAGCAGACATGCCATTTGCGAAAGTAAAGCAAGTTTATTACCTTAACTGAGTGACGTAAATGCAAAAATCTGTTTTATTGTGTGACATATTGATATCTCTGTGTACACAGGCAATTCAAAACATTAAATCCCCATTGCATATTCAATTCATTTGAATGAATCGTATGATAACAATCAGATTGTTTGGAATGCTTTTTAGTTGGTTATACTGACTACCAGTGGAGCCCGTGTGGAACTCTCAAGGTCATAAGCATATTAATGGGAATGCATATAGGAGTTACCAAGTATTGCTGCTTTTTATGTTTATGGGACAACCAGTCTAGGTGCTACTGCGGATCACTATGAAAAGCAACATTTGTTCACAAGAAACTTGTATGTTCTTGGAGTGAACAGTGTTCAAGAGATCAGCATCCTCCATTAGCAAATCATGAGAAACCCTGATGTCACCTTTGCATATAAAATTGGGCTTGATGAAAAATTTTGTGAAACCAATGGCCAAATGCAATTCCTCTAGCTTTAATTCAACTACTGTATTGGTGTGAGAAGTTTACCGATCTCATGAAAGCTAAACTGAACGAAGTAATTTTGTAGGCCTGTAGATTTGTAGAGGTTGTGACAGATCAAAACTTCAAGTTAAGAATGTCCAGTCAAGAATACACTGAAATTGCAAGCTCAGAAAGCATTCAGGTGGATATGCTCGATCTTCATAAGAAATATTAAGGCTCTTTGTTTTTAAGCAGAAGTTGCAGAATTGCTTTAACTTACATAGAGATGGGCTTGCATATATCTCTAAAGATGCATTTTTTCATTCACACCAATGTTTTTTTGGAAAACCTTGATGCCATGAGTGTCTACCAGGGTGAATAATATTCAAGCTATAGAGGCAAGATATCAGGGGTTCTGAAAAGAATCAATCATGGTATCGCCTGCTGGGTGTTGTCTCGTGGTGATCCAGCCACACTTAAAAAAAATCTTGTTCAAAACACTTATAGAAGTTTTATGAGTTCCGCTACCAAGGCCAGAAGTCCTCTACTTGTTATTTCAACTTGTTTTTTTGATCATTCGTAATAAATTAACAACTTTAAATAGACTGAATTATCAGGTCATTTTTCACTTGGAAACAAAAGTTAATATATTAGCATACAACTGTTTATATACCCAAAAAGGCCTTTCGCTATATAACTCCAAAATTTGACGTGCCACAAGAAAATGAATGCCAAATCTGGAATCAGCACCCAAAAGTTATCTAAAAAAGTTATGTCATATTCTCGTTTAATACAAACAGTGTTTTTTGTTGACCTGTGTTATGAGCATAAGATTATTCATAAATGCCGGGATATGACAGTTGCTAGTCCAATGTCCATTGTAAATACATCAACAAATTCGTTTTCCTTCAGCGAAAGTCTGCTGTTGGGTCGTAAATGTGTTCAATTTGAGTGATTTTCAACGATATCTCAGTTCTTAGATGACGTCGGGCTAGAAACAATCATCTTCGGTTAATCCGAATCTTCGCCTAAGCCGGATAAAATTGTCAGTCAAATCGAATCCGGATCAACCGAGGTTTACTGTAGCTAGAAGTATTGTGCCTTGCATATTGCAAAATGGGGCGCGACTTTCCTATCACATTTATAGCAATTAACATCTGGTTGACAAAGCTCATAAAATTCCATAACAAGTTTGCAATAACTAGTGAAAGACAGCTAAAGCCCACCACTGGTCCTATTCTTCAGGAAGAAATAAACAAATTCAAAAGAAATGGCTGGAATTAAATGGAAAAAAAACTTAAAAGCTCCACTACCCTTTTTTAAATGGTTTACGCAAATTTTTATGAAATCTTAAAAAAACATTTGAAGGACCAGATATCCTATTGTGATATCGTGGCACTAAGTATTTTATTTGCTAGCTGACTAATTTCCAGGTCTTGAGTTTGGGTACTAAATATTCAGGAGTCCAAATTTCATTTCATTTGCATCACTGGCATTTGCAACTATTATTTTTTTACAGTTGACAAACCTTTGAGTAGTGATTGCTGCGAAGAAGTACATCAAACCAAGTGCATGCCCAAACTTGTACATATACAGAAGCATAAAACTTTAATAAAAGTAAAAACAAACAACTGGAAGAAATGCAAACTTTCGAGATGTAATGTATTATGTTTTTGAACCATCATATTACTTATTTAGTGGTTGCAAAAATATTTTTAGCAGGCAATAGCAGAGCCATTGCTCATTAAGCACAAGGTTTTTCACATCTTTTACGTGTATGGAGAGACGACACTTATTGAAAAAATACATTGCAAACATGCAGTCACAAAAACAATCAACACCTGATGTGCTAATGCAAGGGAGACTATCCTCCTTCTCATAAGGACATTCGAATGTAGCAACTTGACCACGGGAAGCTAACGCCTTCAATGCCAGCTGTTGGTCAAAGAACAATGTTGTTCCAGGTGGACAACCAACTTTCACAGTAAAATCAATACCTGCAAACACATCTTTTGGATCAGGGGTTACCAACCAATCACCAACCATGTACCTATTCAGCATTTCAACAGACGAGCATGCATCCCCTAAAAGACTAATATATATTTAACAATAAACATAGAATTAATTTTGATAACAATATTCACTGATACATGAAGAAATATTTGGAAATAAATAATAACACTGCAAATAAAATTTTCCTCTTCTGCTAACCTTAAATTTACCCCTTCAGATAAGCAAACGTACCCCTAGGGAACATGTACCCCAGGTTGGGAACCTCTGTTTTGGATAAACTAACAAAAATCGACTTGAACAGTACCTCAAACTCAAGTGCAATGAGAGAGCTGTAAATAATTACTTTTGTGATTGACTAGTGTTGCCAATAGAGCGTTCGGCATCCCATACAAAACTCACACTATCAACGAGGAAGTGTGACGCACCATCACCCAACACTAAGTCATTACCAAGACCTATTTATCACAGTGAAAAAAAGAAAATTAAGATCGTATGGACATGTTACAAGAACCAACGCATTCTCCAAGACTTCAAGGAATGTTGCAAGGAAAATGCGGCAGACTGAAGAAAAAATGCAGCAATCACATCACGGAATGGACAAAGAAACCTTTGCAGAAAAAAAACCCAGGTAGTTGCAAACAACCGTCAATTATGGACGCCCCTATGACCCTCAAATATAGGGTTATAGGACAAGAAGTGCTGCCAAATGTGACGGTGATGAAACAATCAGTATTGATGCAGGTTAATGGTGGAGTAGTGCCCTGGTATTGTGGTGTTGAGAGTTAATTTTGTATTTGTGAGCTTGATTTCTTTGCTTTCAGATCATGCCATAGTTTTAGTATAAAGCTTATTGACAATACACAGTATATACCTCTTGGGTCGTCATATTTTACCTTACTTTAACAATTTTTAAATGGTAAAGAAGGAATTTCACGGTTGACAATTGTTGATTGATACTAATGCTCCTCACACGTCAAAGACTTATTGTTTAAAGGTTATGTGACAAGAAAATTGTCAAATGCATTTTCTGATCAAATTTGATGAAACATCATTCCATCAACGCACCTGCAAAAGTTTGCGTACTGTGAGTCAATCATTCAACTATTACACTGATGGCTTAGGGGAAGGATGGTTCGCAGATGCTCCAGCTATCCGCATAGTGCAAGTTCTATAAAAATTTACAATTTCACACATCTTACGAAATGGTATTTTTGTGGATGGAATTTACATGGAAATCGTTGTTTTAGTCATGGTGTGCATACTAATTGCAATAGGAAAATATATTTTTCTGAAGTGTGATGGAATACTGCAGATGATGTATCAGTGATCTCTGCAACCAGAGCCTTGGTGGAAATAAATTCACAAGATTAATTTTCAAAGTAGGCTACGAAAAATCGTTTTCTATTTCTGTTCTAGAAAATATGCACTTCGCTGTTGTTAAAGCTAAGCTATAAAGTGCAACTAATTGATGTCTTATTGGTACAGTTGCCTCAGACAACTTTAACAAAAAATGTTGCTGACCACCAACAAATCAATGTTTGAGTGGTATCTGAACAAAGATTACTTGCCACGACAATTGCAGACACAAAAGTTGGCAGAGCTGTAGTTAATACCAACATCTTTGGAAAGTTTTGTCATTAATCTCAGTTTGGAGTAATCCCCAGACTTTCGTGCTGTTGTGACAAAAGTTTATCTTGGATGGTAATCTGAAATTACTTTAGATTATGGACGGTTGAAAGTAATACGATTGCTCAATGCAAAAATAATTGAACTTTCAAAGGTCCCTTGGAGAGCTCAAGTGTTGTATTGGTGAGGAAACAAGCAAATGGTAAGGACTACATATCGATTACTATGTCATCATCAACAGATACACTGTGCTGATCTTCATGCTTTTTACGTAGCCTGCATCAGTGTGGTTATCAATAATATTATCAAAGATACTTTTTACTCTTCCATGAAAGTGAAATTGGCGCCCCATCAAATTGCTCTTGTTCCAGAAGCAAGGTTCACCCACAGTGTTTGACACTGATGGAGGCTTTTAATTTTGTCGACTATCATTTGGGATGAATAACAAAGTCCAATTTTCATTAAGTCATGGATGGCTTCAATAAACAACATCAACTAAAACAAGTTCATGTCTATCTCATTGAACTGACTGTTACAGGTGCCACAGAAAAGAAGCATCAAGAAACTGCAACGTTTACAGGAAGCTGCAAAAACCAGCTTCGAATCAAAATCAATAATTTGTGTGAAAAAATGAGATTTACTTGGGCTATGAAGCTGCGTGTAGGTAGATACAGCCTGATCCATCTCACCTGCAACCATCACTGGCATTACCACCTCCTATTTCTCAGAAAGAATTAACATGTGTTCATAACATTTTCCATTTAATGGGAAATTGATTAAAGATTTTTTCAAAAAGTGCTTGCCCTCGTCAATCAGTTCTGGAACCCTTTGTTTGCTCTCGTAACCTGCCTTGTATGAATGCAAATTCAAAACACATTAGAAATAAATGTTGTATATAATACAAATAATGACAATACAGTAGACCCCACTTAATGGATCCACACATATATAAATCAGCCACACATTAAATCCAAATCGAGTAAGGACAGAATATCAGCATTGAAAATACGCTGGTTCCATTTCCTCATTTTTGGTCACCGAACTGCTAGAAATCAAGCACGCATAAAGCAGGCAGAAGATAGTGGAGACATTTCTACCAAACAAACAACGACGATTCAATTTTTTTTGTGCTGCGCATGAGTGTTAATACATGTGCTGTCCTGTTTATTTAACTCTAATTTTTGGAGTGCTGGTNATAAAATCTGCCGCTTATTAAATCAAAAAAACGTTTTGTATGATCAAACGTGTAAATAAAATAACTTCTTTGCAGGGCAAATCTAAATTTTTTGAGCGACATCACAATTCTTTGTTAGTGCAAGGCAGCTGTGGGAATATTTGCTTACAGACTTTGAACATCTACCTCCCAACTAAAAACAACATTCATGATTGTAAAGAGCCTGTTAAGGGTTACCCTTATGATTATAGATGAATGCAGAAAACACTCTTTTCTTACTTTCCTGCTCCTCAACATCATCGCAACTTAATGGATTCTTTACACCATTTTGTTTCAATAATACTGTAGGACTAACAATCCGTAGTGTTACGTTAAATTGATTTCCTATTCCAAATTTTTGGATTGATTCAAACTCCTCACCTGTGTGGACAATTGTTTCTTTCAATAATATATTTTATTTCTTTTGCCTCCTAGCTTACGTGCATAGTAATCACAAGGCGTCATTTATGGACAAGAACGCCAATTAATTTTTTCAAGAGCAAGACATTACTTCAATTTATTTTTAGCAATATAACCCAACCACCAAAGCCAATGAGAAGCAGCAAACCCAATCATCTGGAAGATGTTTTAACATTTGCTGCATGTGGATGACCAGAGGAGAGTCGAGAAGATGTTCTCAATGAATCACTGCATACTGTAAAAATACTTATTTGAGCACCGCAGGCACAACTAATGAGTCTACGCATGACCATATGTTCTGTATTTATCAGAAAGTGCCGTTTAGCAGTGCAAAGCCTGGTGCATCACTTGGATTATTTTATTAAGAAAAAACTGGACGTCACCATCTGGGACGCCGCGATGTCATGGTGCATTGTTTTGAGACTACAAGGGTGTTTCAACCAAGGTCTCAGAATTTTATAAAAATCAGTGCAAACTCAATGTACATGTGCATGAGCTTGCAAAACGTCAAAGCATTGTATATGCAGTGACATATCATTCACGTAACATTAATTGCTTGATTTCTGCAATGTGGCAACATTAACTTTGTGCGCAAAATTCAGGTGTTCATCATACATAAGCTTGTGCTTGTTAATGGTTTACAGTTGGTTGTTGGAATGTTGTCACTAAGATTTGGTAGAAATGGTGGTAAATTAGCCATATAAATTTACTTTTCTCCTGCATTTAGGCATTAGTCTTTTCAGAAACAAATTTAGCACGTGTAGAATTCAGTGCTTTGCCTAAGTAAGCAATGTTTTGTATTGCAGCAGCGTATACAAACGCTGAGTAAACAAAACAATAGGGGAAATTCAATTGGATGATCAGCTATTTGGTAAACTTCTTGATTTACATTGGCATCTTCTTCAAATGTTTCACAAATATAGCAAATTTTACTCAGAAAATCATTTACAGCAATTCAGACCTGAATTTAAAAAAAACGTTAATACCAGTTATGATGGGGTTTATCCCTTCGCGGACTGTAGGCACCCCACGGGTGGTGCCAAAAAGGTCTGCTTTGTCGTGATGCGTCGCATTTGCATTTGGTTACACTCCTACTTTGATCGTTCGTAACTTTTGAAGCACTTACTTTATAATAAAAATTAAAATATGTAACTTGTTCTACTGTTTGCGAGCTATCAGAATCTGCATTAATATTTTGCGTTTTTGTTTCATGTCATGAGGTGCAGGACGAAAAATAACGAAATCTTGACAACACTCAGAAATTTTTCTTACTTTTCTAAGCATCAAAATTTTTGAAAAGGAAAGACATGAAATCATAATTGTCTTTTAGTAAGCCTAAGCACTTGTTTTAAGCTATACACATGTACATTTATACATTGAATAAGGTAAGACAAACACAAATTTAAGCAGTCACCAGCTTCAAACAGAAAATCAGGACAGAATAAAAAGTGCATGCATTTTTTCATGACAGTGAAAGCGTAGGTTTCATTTTATTTTGCTATTAAAGAGTGTAGTATTTTTGCACCAATCTCCGAAATGAAATCCTCGTAAATTATTACAGGTATCACACTAAAACAAAGTTGCTTTTTACTGTTGCTTTCTGTTGTGACCTCTAGGAAATTCAGCTATGAAATGAGGTTCCTTATTGAGCCTTTGTGAAATAGCCATTGTACTTAGTTGGCCAAGTCGGCTTGTATATGAGCCCGGTATTGTGCACAGTGCACGCAGATCAAATATCACCAACTATCAGCGAAAACGCACTGACAGCTTTCAAGCAATGTAACTATTTGAGTTGCTACAGCTAACCTCCTGAGCTCCAGTGCATTCCCACCACTCAAGCATGAAACCACAAGAGACCTTAAATAACTTCCAACACATCATTCGATCAGCACCAGACGCACTGAAGGAAAAAAGACATTGTTTACTTAGTGTCTGCTTCTCTTGTTCATTCAAGAGCTATTGTTGGACTGGGTATGGCAGATTGAACCATCCTGTCATCCCCTAGGTGGCGGTGGTGCAAATTACATAAATTTAGGTTGCATCCGCTAGGTGTCAGAGGTCCGCTATAGGTTGTAATAGGTTGTCCGCTATAGGTTGTAATTACTCTGCTCTTATTGATGCAGTATCACTCTGAAGCTCCTGCATAACCTTGTCATGAAGCAGTACTTGCAGAGATTCAGTTGTTCCAAAATTGGTTCTTAAAAACAAAATTGCTACCATCAAATCTTCTTTCATCGACATTCACAAGTCTGAGTCCACTATGCTTGAAGCAGAAAAGAGCCGTTCACTGCTAAATTGCATTGGTAGGAAAACCAGTGACAAACTCTGCAACCTCTCGAATGATTGGAGGGCACCATTGTATGGGTTGATAAACACTGTCTTGCCAAACAGCTGCTTATTTTCCACATAATGCAGAGAATGGAACAAAACATTTCTATTTCTGACAGTTGCACCCAACTGGTATGACACTTCACTGATTCCAAGCGACTACGCATTGAATTTTCAAACTTGTCAAGATGTTAAACAAAGTTAAGAACCTAGCCACTGCAATCGGTGGAGGAGGACACTGCAGTGAATTGATCATTTTTCTGGTCTTCAATAAACCAATGGATCATGGATGACAGATCTCAGAGGGGTTCTTTCAAACGAAGTTGCTGATGTACATGTGACCATCATTAGACACTACGAATGACGATAAACAGCAGCAAGGAAATTCTTAACATTTGGTCAATTTGATTTTTTTTTTCATTCCAACACACTGATGGACGTCTGTTGAAACAACCATCACAACAGTTATTTCTATTCTATGAAAAATGGACCTGAGTCAAATCTTTTTCCTGAATCCCTTTGGTTGCCTCAAAGGTGTCCAAAACAAAATTTCCTATACGCTCACTCGATATCATTGAAAACTTCAAATACGCCACCACTGCAAGACAGGCTTTCGAAAAAAAGTTACAAAGGATTCCATTCCCTACACAATGCTAATTTATCAAAAATGGATTTATCTTCTTACATCAGATGTTATCTACTGTATAACTCTTTGCCACTACTTTCTGACCCAAGTGACTCTGAGTGTGAATGTCACCTGCATGTATTCAACTCTCTATTGACTAGCAAAACAATTAACACAGCTTGCATAGCTTCATGTTAATATTAGAATCTTAAAAAAGAACTTGGATAAACTTGTGAACTTTATCTCTGACATGAAAAAATCTCCTGAGATAATAGCTGTCTCTGAAACAAAAATTAACAAAAACATACCCCTTTCTTTCAAACGAAAATACGCGGATATAATTCTGTACATACTGATTCTGACCAAACAGCTGGTGGTGTTGGAATGTATATAAAAGATAACCTATCATTTCAAAGGCGAAGTGATATATGCAGTTTTTTTCAAGGAAAATGTTAGCTACCCGATATGGACCTGTAAGCACCCATATTTTCTGATTCTAGGTACCCGATTTTCTATTCTAGGGACCGGAATCTGGTCCCTAAAACACCTCAACAAAAACCTGATATATGTAATGATTTGAAGGATGCTGAAAGCTTGTGGGTTGAAACTAACATTGGTGGCAGGCAATATATTCTTGGGGTCATTTCTAGACAACCCAAACATGATAAAGGTTTCAGTGATGATGTTATTGCTATTTTACACCAACGAAGTGACAAGAGACAGCCATATATTATTTGTGGAGACATTAACATAAATCTTCTACAACACACAACTCATCAAGTGCACACAACTACATTGAGACAAATGAAAGTTATAATTGTCGACAACTAATAACCGGGGCCAACCAGGGTCACATCAGCTACTGCATCACTCATTGACAACTTCTACGCTACTTTTGATTTGGAAAAAGTCATCCCTGGAATACTTATCAATGACTTGTCAGAACATTTACCAATTTTCTTGCTAACCAATGCAAATACTGCTAAAACACATGACAAGAAACCTACCACAAAGCGTGACTTTACTAACTTTGATTCTGAAATGTTCCTTAATACTTTGGCATCTCGCCGCTTTCAGTGATTTTCAAGAAAAAAAATACCGAAACGCATGTAGCTTTGCGCAGGAATTTCTCCGATCCGGTCAGCGCTACAGACCCGGCAAAAGGCTCAAAAGACGCGGCAAGTCTTCTAGTCTGCACTCGAAAAAATTTATTTTCGTTGGGAGGTGCTGATTTTTTGTGAGTGACGTCATAAGTGGAGGACTTTTAGGCCACATTGGCCCACTTTACCTGGCCCTGGGCACCAACCGTTAGGTGGTAGTATTTTGCTAATGTTTTTATTGGAAACTAAGCTACAATACAGCAAACCTCGTTTAATCCGGATCTTCGCCAAAGCCAGATAAAACTGGTGGGACGAATGATTTCTAACGTTATTCTTTATTAAAATCTTTAGTTTTCCTGATTTTTTAATCCGGATCTTCGCCAATATCGGAAAAAAATCTGCTCTTTTCACATCTCGTAATCCGGATTTTTGTCTCTAGGAATGATTCGGCAGCTTTCAGGCGCAACATCCTCAAAACCACCAATGAGCGTACAGAATTATGGTAACAACGGCCGCAACTGCGTGCAACATTCGACTAATTGTAGAGACAATTATTGCGTCACACATGGGCATGGCTTATCATGTTGAACATAACGCTCAAGGCCGCACCACGGTTTCAGTCTATTGATCAGTGTTGACTGTTGAGTGTGCCTGTGTAAAGCATTATCCCTGAGTATATAGTACACGCTAAGATGTCTGGAGGGCATTACACTCTAATCAGAGTGACTGCTTATGTACTAGTCGAACAAACATCTGCGTCAGTCCAGAACCCAAAATTTCTTTGCAGCCAAGTAATCTAAACTTATCAACATGAGATTGTTCATAACTGCATGGATATGGCGGTAACTACTCTGATGTATCATCATAAAAGCAACAATAATTACGTTTTGCTTCTGCAAAGTCTGCTGTTGGTTCCTAAATGTGTTCAATTTAAGTGATTTTCACCGATATCTCAGTACTTACATGACGTCAGGTTAGAAACAACCATCTTCGGTTAATCCGGGTCTTCGCCTAAACCGGATAAAATCGTCGGTCAAATCGAATCCGGTATAACCGAGTTTTACTGTACGAGTCTTTTGATACTTAGGATGACTTGCTGGAGGTCAAAAGTTATAATCTAAAGTAATATAAATATTTGACTAATTAGATAATCAATTAATTTGTTTTAGATCATAACTTTTGAACCAGAAACGCTAGAAAGTCAAAGTCTCAAAAGACTCAGATTCAAGCCTAGTTTCCATTGAAAACTTCAGCGAAATACTTTGGCCTGGCGGTTGGGCCCTAGGCCAGATAACATGAGCCAAAATGACCCAAAAACTAATTCACTTATGACGTCACTCACAAAAAATCGGCAACCCTCAACCAAAAAATTTTTTTTGGAGTACCGACTAGAAGACTGGCCGATCCATCTGAGGATTTGAGCAGTTCTCAAGCGCAATTCATGGAGGAGCTATGGCGTTGGTAAGGCAACAGAAAACTGCTGGTTTTGGACCAAAATGAAGGTACGAATATATCATACACCGGCTCTCAGTGTTAGCTCACAAATTCCAACATTTACCTCAAACTGAGGGTGACCCCAGTAAGGATCTTTATCATGCCTTAAAATTTTTGGGTGACAGCCATAGGTGGTGGAACCGGGGGGCCGCATGGGCCTAGGCCCCCCCACTTTTACTGGAGGGAGGGGCCACTTTTACTGGAGGGAGGGGCCTTCCACTTTCAAAAGTCAAATTTTGCCTGAATAAGTTTAAAGAACACCATTATTATTGGGACAATTTTTAAAGTAAATTGTTTAATGTAGAAATGTTGCAGAATTTTGGCATTATTTTGTTAATATTAATTGCAATACATTATTTGTAAATATGCGGTGAATTTGAAAGGATTTCGTATTTGTTTGGCAGAATACACCGTGCACAGTCTCAGTAGCGCAGCCAGCCTGAAAATTTTAGGGTCAAAATGTTTTGTTTGGGATACCGCCTCTCAAAGCACAAAATGACTATATGTTCTAAAAACTTGAGGGGCATGCGCCTTTAGGCTCCCCCTGGCTACACCTATGCACAGTCTGTCATCCTGGTATGGCTTGCTTACTGCATTACGGTTGTTCAACAGCATTGTTAGATGGTGTATGCTTTTTTACAATTTTTTTACAAAAATCGTGTAATTTTACATGTTTGTGTACATGAGCATCGGGAGGATTTTTTCCAATGGGGCCACTAGTGGATTTTCCTAAACTTTCTAGGGGGAAAAATGGTGAAATTTCGTTTTCACCACTCGAAACTAAGAAAACAGCCTCATGCTGCAATTTTCAAACTCATACCCCCTTCCGACACTCATGCTTGTGTGTAGGAAAAAGTTCATGCTACACTAAGAAAAATTGGTGTAATTTCAAACGTTTTAGCACCATCTAAATCCGCTCTTTTCAACCTTTTTCTACCTTAGAACCCCATTTGGTGATGCCTAAGCAGTCCAGCGCCCCCTACCATTAGCTAACACCTGGTTACTATAAGGATAAAGTAAAGACAAGTGAAGTCGATGAAGTGTTAAAATATGCAGTAGAAATGTTTGTCCAAACCTATTCGATCACCTTTGACCGCTACATATGTGACCTTCCCCAGCACCCACTGAAATCGATTTCAGCACCTCCAAGGGGTGCTAGCACCCCAGGTTAAAAATCCCGATCTAAATAGTGAAAATGTGCTGAATCTTATATGCAAATTGAAGTATTTGACAGATGAATTTCAGTTGTGTTTTTACATTGGCAACACTAAATAACTATATTTTGTTTTTGCATGGGCGACGCAATTTGCATCCTTACAGACAACTTGTTAGTTGCTACATATGCTGTGTCGTGTCTTTGCATTCCGGTATCTAATGCTTTTGTAGAAACAGTATTCATTCATGTTACTTCAGCATTCAAGATTAGGAAAAGTTGTGCTTTGGAATGTGTTTAAGACAGATATCAATGCTGTGTCATTTTTGCCTGTTTTTTAAGCTGTGCTCTTGGTGTTTTCAATAGCCTATAGACGACTCCGGGACACGGGCTTAGCCTGTGTCTTGGATTACAATTTATACATAACGCAAGCTGCCTTCCTTTGGATATTAAGGCCACCATTCAATGTCCAGTCCCAGGCTCTTTTCTTTGTGCCTTGTCACTGTTCATATATTTTCGTTTCATTTCTGGCCTTTCACGTTCGTGTTGCAGGTAACCTGAATGAAACAATATCGTTTGTAGTAGGCATTCTTTCGACTTTGGTTGCTCGAGCCTTACTCGGGCTCATCCGTTAGAGCCCGAGCTGCCCTATGCAATTAAGCACTTTTTAAAACATAATTCATATCGGTCTGAATGTTTTTGAAGCAATGGATTTGTATAGAACAATGGATTTTAAGTCCAATCCAACGGACAGTTCCCATTTCGAGAATAATTTCAAACGAATGATAAATTGTCCAGCAACTCGGGCTAATTTGAATAAGCCTAGTACGCAAACGACTTACTGGCACGCTGTCTATCAAGATGGCAGTGTTATAAATATACTTGCAAAAGCACTACGGGAAAGAACGATTGGATTGCAATTGCTCTGATTACATTGCATTGTATATGCATAAGTAAATTACTTGAAATCAATATATATAGGACTTCTTGCACAGCCAACAAAATCGTCAGCTGCTTAACTCTAAAAAGGCTATTTTCGAAACATAACGCTTGACTGATATTTTGTTCAGATAAAGCGGCCACAATCTTTGATGCAAGCTGTCGTCCTTTTCAATATGAGAAATTTCTTATAAAAATCAAGTTTCAGTGGAAACGAACGCACGTTACTAGGCGTGACCTTGAGGAAAACTTAACTCACTTAATTTTGTCATAACCTAGTACGTGCGAACAGCAGATAAACTTTAGCCCAAAACTGCAAAATGAAACGATCGTGATTGGAGACTGTCCTCTCGCCATGAAGCAAAATATTATAAAACAGCTCCTGCGTGTGCGTGGCAGTGTACGAGATTCCGACAGCATCAGAACCGGCACTGCCAGAGGAGGAAATTCAAAAATACGTGTGTTCGATGCAATATCAACTTCGAGTGTTTCAAAACGTGGATTGTTTCATGTCGCTGCACAGGCGCTATTTAGACAAGGCAGTAACGTTGTTGTTTTGTATTAGTGCTATGCAACGTTAGAAGGGAAATGTAAGCTGTTGCCTGTTCCAAAACACCCGCATTAGAGACCTGCAGTGACGGCGTTTGATATTTTATCGACTTGTAATGCTAAGTACCTGCATTGCAAAGGGATTTGTCATGACAGCTGAACAGACCCCGTTCATGCGCCCCTGCCCACGCAACTGTGTGGATCATTTGGCAAACATCCCCTTTCTTTGACTGCGTTGCTAGTTGTCTTTTTCGCATGACCTTTTCATCAACTGAAATGTGTTCCAATGTTGACTTTTCTAGGAACATCTAAGATGATAACCGTACTGGTTTATGTGGTTTCCTGGCAGACGATTTGCTTTAAAAAAGTGCATGCAATACTTCCCTTATCGCCAATAAACTTACTACTTGTTGGATCTGCAGATTTGACATGTCAACCAGAGCAGACAATATTTTAAGAATACTCTTAAAAGAAGACAATAAAAAGCTTATTTCATAGGAGACAGCTGTTTCACAAGATCTAACAAGAAACTACAAGCTGCAAAATAAAGAAACCAACTTGTTTCTGCATATACATTCTTTCGTTCATGAAGCACTGCCCACATCTGCACAGATCCAGATAACAAATTGTGTCCTGAAGGATATTGAGGACGCTTTCCACCAGTTAGCACAACCTGCAAGTATTTTTAAGAAATTTTATGAAACTAATAGGTCATTCTATGTCAGTTAACTTGGTCATTGTATCCAGAGATCGATGATTTTGATGAGACTTAGCAGAAATAATGCCTGATGACAAGTAACAAAAACATCTTGCTATTCCGACGACACCAAGTCAAAATTACTGAATATCTCAAGCGCAACTAATGTAGCAATAAAAAGTAAAAGCAGATAAAACGTAAAAACACATACAGCCAATGTTTTGTTGACGGTGCAGTCAACTTCATCAGGGCGAATGCAAGAGTGGCAAGCCATCGGCCAACCAAGCGTCCACCGAGGTAAAGCCTTAGGTATAATCATAAGCAGCGCGGAATCACTGGACCTAATGAATTGAAGCGGGATAGCAAATAAAGGAACAACGACATTCGCGTGAAGAGCAATCACCAAGAAAACCAATCAATGCACAACCGACAGAAACACCTATGAAATATTGAGTCAACAGTAACACGACCAAAACAGTGGGCAAGCCATAAACCGAACAAAGCAATAAACATCATGTTTTGTTTATCAAAAAACGGTATATGTCTGGGAACGTGTCGGAGGATTTATCGTTCATGCTAGATTGATCAGTGTTGATATAATAACATTCTATGAAACGGTTAAATAACAGCCCACAAACAGTTAAAAATACAGGGTGACCCAAAAAGATGCGTACCCATATTTTGTTCGATAAAAAGCCCATTTTTTAACGAATGTCTTTTCTGTTGCAGGACGTGATAGGT
>JGI24158J21664_10004183_pt1 | contig 18460 bp, 8 predicted proteins | sample Ectturendosymbi3_FD_21664 | JGI IMG/M metagenome (IMG submission 21664)
CACACCACTAGTTATAATCGAAATCTTCATATAGCTATGTATGCATGTGCGGAATTGTTTTGTGTTTTAACAAATGTCAGCAACAAATTTGTGTTTAGCCGATTTCCGTTAAGGGGGGGACTCTACCCCCTCAGCCTCCCCCCGGCGTGCGCCCCTGGCCGAGAGGGTTGAGTTGGTTGTCAAAATGCGAAATTCGCTATTTATGCTGTGAAACCACACGAACTTAGTTCAGGTTAGTTTTATATGGATGAATTTGTTTTATGAAAATATTTCCTTGGGTGATTATTTTTTAACTGTTAAAGTTACTTTTATTTTGATATTACACATGTTTAGCCTGTTTTCTCTGCACATACACAGTCCTCATTCAACACCAGAACATTGCCACCTAAACTCTTTATGAACCCAGTAGCCCGTTATACGGAAGCAGGTTTACGGCCAGCACTGACCGCAGCAAGCTTCTTCCTCTTCACTCAGACGTTCACAGTGCTTGCTTTCGCAACTTCAGGAAGCAAAATTTATCATTAATTACAGAGTAAATATATTAAGTTGCTGGTTGAACATCCTAGTTTTAAAAAAATGTTACCATATCTGGTGAAATAATTTTTAACTTTACAATAAAATATTTGGTTGTTGGGTCAAACTATGTGACCTATTGAACGAAAATGTGATGTTTTACTTGAAAATGTTGGGCCCCTTGTAAAGCAATGCCACTCCTGCTGCTCACTCTTAGGCACAAGCCTGATTGGCCACGATTTTGGCTGCTTTCCGATTCTAGTTGTGATTACGCGTTAGCTTTGTAAAAACAACAACCATAGCATTTTTTAAACACAATGTCTTTGTGGCTAAAAATGCTACGAATAATTTTTCCCAATTGCAAGGCGAACGTGTAATGCTTTGTTCAAAATTTAAATAGATTTGCTTGCTGTGAAGGACCGCATATCGCTTGTTACTCCATGCAATTGTCAAAAACGATATAATCATATTCCAGCACGGCCTACTTAAGATGTCTTAAAGTAGGCCGTGATTCCAGANTATGTTCTTGCAACCTNGAAAAGAAAATTTATTTTCACTTTTTTGTGACGCCATTCATGTTTGTATACNTTATTTACTGGCTATTTATCTAAATCTTACAAGGGAAATGGCGTTTACTTAAATCTTCATGTGGCACCATAATTATCACGCCTTTTTGTGAATTTCTCAGCTGCAAAAATCCGAACGGTGTTGTAGCAATTCGCATTTCCGTTTCAAAATATCACCCACCTCATTTTTGGCACTACACCATTAGCTATAAAAATTTCAATTGTTGTTAATCAACTGACAAATATCCACAAAGTTGAAGTAAGCAGTTATTCTTTTGAAAACAAATTGAAGATGTCTTGTGCTTCTGAGCGTTTAAGACGGTTTCAAGTATGATACAACATACCTACATTGTCATACACTGGTCAAGCGATTGCCAAATCAACCCATAAGCCAATATGTTAAGTCGCGAAGCCATCAGGATGAACTAGAAAATTCCAGGCTTGTTTTTTCCAATCGCCTGAGTACTTAGCTTTCATCCATAACTTTGGCATGCGCCCCACTTCGAAAGACACACTCGCAGAAATATTGTATGCTCATAATGCTCCGATCCTGGCCAGAGCAACTGCGACAGAAGGGGACTCACCTACCTGCTTAGCTCCTAGATTAGAATAAAGTATTAAGAACAAGCAATTACAGCTCGCATTTATTTCAAAATTTGAAATCCAATCTAAAACTTCAAGAGAAGACTAACTTTCTGCCTTTCCCACTTGAAAGTTTAAGCAACACTGAAGAGAAGTGAACCCAGTGTTCAAAAGAAAAATTATCGGCGAGTCTTACAGGTGTCTTTACTTCTTTTTTAGGGAGCTGTGGCCTGTGATCGCCTATAAGATAACAAGCACAGTTGCGAAATTCTGATATTTTTTGTATTTTGCAAAAATTTGCGCCCAGAAACAAAAAGACTGGTTCCATTGGTAAATGCCGAATCCTTGAAATTCAGGCGGTTTAAGCCAAAATAAAAACCAAGGTAGTAAAACACAGATTTTTGAGAATCTTGTCTAAAATCTGACATGAAACATTGAACAATATCTTCTGGCAAACAGCAATGTGACGGATTTCTTTATGGCCACAAAACAATATTAACTTACAAACGCTTGTTGGTTTCGTGTAAGTTGGCAGTTGGCACCCCAACAGGTCAAAGAGAGAGTAATACAAGTGCAAAAATGATCATTTTTGTTTGTTGGCGTTGCGCAGTACCCATAGAAATAACATCAAACCTTATTAGAGAATAAAATACCCTCGTCTGTAATATAATTAGCCAAAATTCGAATGGCGGAAAATGTGCTAAAAGAGCGTGGTTACTCGTAGTAAAACGCATGTGGTGTTACGTGATATAGGGTGCGAGTAGTACAGAAGGGTAATTTTGGTAAAAATGTGTCAGCGGGCCACTTCCACGAGAACAAGTCATTTGAAATGACAATTGTCTGGAGCACCTAACGGTGCTTTCAAAATGAGGGCTTTGCCGGGATTTGGAGATCCTTGCAAGTTAGATTAACCGACCCAAATTACTGGTATGTATATTCTAGATTCGCAAAACGTTGCGAGCCGGCACTGAATTGACGAAAAAGATACTCTCAATAGAAGTTAAGAAAGTTCGACTTCCATTACATGTTGCGAAAAACTGCACTAAATTTTGCTGCTTTTGCCCTTGCATGAAATAAAAAGCAGAACAGAAGAAAGTTAAAGGCATAAAAATCTAATCAAATTTTTACGAGAACATGTAGTGCTCAGGCTGCAATAAAAAAAGGTTTTGTTTTTTATACATATTAGTCAAGAAAGCACCGTAATTCAAGGGCATGTAACGTTGAGGTATTCGCGAAGCAAAGCCGTGGTAATAACCACAAGCTGTGGTAAAAAGAAAGCTAAAAAAGAAAAATTGGCCTAACCAGCTTTTGAAGAATTAAAATTTGTGGTGTTTGACCGTTCAAAACAGGAACAGTGCGTGAAAGCAACTTGGTTAAATTATATTTACAACATTTTTGAGACAATCAAAGATTTAGACTTACAGCATACGTGCAAATAAGATATGTTAAGCAAGTGCAAACCACGACAAAAACTGACTGTGTAATCTCGCTGTACTTTTTAACGACTGCTCCTCATAAATGCAACTTTGAATCTACTGTTGGGTTTTCGTTGTTTAATTCAAACCAACAATACCAATTTAACACTATAAATATTTTTATTGTCAAGTTTGACATGTTATCTTTGACTGCAGCTCAGAACGAAGACACGTTATGCGCGACAACAAATCGTCAACATGTAGCTATGCTGAATACGATGAGCTTACGTTATGCTGAAGAGCGACATACAGCCGACAGTGACAAAGCTTCGACATAAAAACAAGCGCTGTAGCCTTGTTTTAGAAGTAGCACAAGCGATAAGCACGCACAACATCAAATAAGCGGTCATGGCTTCGCATTGCCTAAACCAAACATCATCCAAATTGTGATACCCAGTATTTCACATTCTATTTGAATAAGAGCTGATGATGCCTACATCGCAGGCGAAATATATACTCTGTAAGATCTTAAAGTGTCTGATTCTTTGCTGAGAAAGGATCTCTTTTCATAGACAGTATTTCACAGCTAAGATATGAGGAGCGTACAGTTCGCCTCGGCAGTTGCTACCACACGGCAAAAAATCTTGAAACCTATATTTTTTTCCACTATGGTCTACTTCAATATTTCATTTCATTGGAATAATGTCGGGGCATCGGTTGTTGCACAGGCAAAACAACTGCTTCACGACTGGGATCCTTATTGAAGTATTTTTCTGCTTTGAGAACGCTGTAGGTCTCTGGTGGAAGTTGCTATCGCATAATTGTAATTGTTGGTATGCGTTGCTGGTTTCTTTGTACCGGAATACAAGCATGACGTAAAACTGAAAGATTTTTGGTTCTCAAGCAAGGATGATGCATCTGCATGCGTGTTAATCACTAATTCACGTTACTCATTAGTATTAGCTTTTCATGTGATCACTAAAAGGTTTATATATATTTGGCAATTTTTATAACACATAAAGCGTGTGCTACTAGCAATAGATAAACTTTGAAACTTTTGTATATTAAATAAGGGGACAGTTGTCCATGCTTCACAAAAGCAATAATATTTTAAGAATTAACTGGACAGTTCCGAGGAAAATATCCTTTTTCTCAGTGCTTCAACGCCGTTTGTAGGTTTTGAACAAAAAGGTCTATCTTCTGGGAATGTTCAGGAAACTTTATTGTGCCGTCGTACGTTCGTAAATGTTCTACATGTACTGCAGCATTGAATTGCCAGTGAAGGCTGAACACATTTACCCCAGGCTTTCAGCACTGAGCAGAAGCTTTTCTTCAGTCGATCCCCGACGCACGAACTGAAATCTGTCGAGAAAAAACACCTTTCTCAATGAAAGGTTCTCTCAACGTTTAGCGCTTGTGATTGTTGCAAACCTTTCAAATACGTTGGAAATGCTCTTACTAATGAAGCGTGACATCAAACAGCTGATTCCACAGTGAAAACTTAAAGGAGCAGTTTGAAATACTTAGACTCAATTCTTCTCATTTACATCAGTTTTACACTCACGGTATGGATAAGTTTTCTGGTGGATTTTAGGAGCAAGTTGAAAAAATTTTTATTAACGATGGCATTAGTGCTCGAGCTGTGGTTCAAATACACAGTAAAAAGCAAAGACTTGCTCAAACACGCATAAGGTGTGCATTTTTTACAAAAGCAGTATACCGAAACTGCGAAGTTCAGATTATGCACCAAACAGGTTTTGTTTTGGTGTTGCATAGTTTTTTTGTGGAGTACAGTCTACTCGGTGTGTTTATCGAAAACCCTTTGATCTCAGATGTTTTCGTTAAGAACACATTCGTTTAAAACTATCCATCTAAATGCCGTTCACTTAAGACGGATTTGTTAAGACGGTTCGCTAATGTGTTGAATATTTTTAAATGGCGTATTATGATTAGCATCAAACTAACATTTAATTTAGATGTGACCGAGATGACCAAGTTTCATTGTCCTGAATCTACAGTTTCAAATTCAACACGTCAAAAATCAGCAGGCCTCTGGTGATTTCACTTGAGATCGTATATGACTCAAACGATAATGGCTTCAAACATATGAAATTCCAAAATGGGTGGTCTGCAATGAACGTTTGTTTTAATCTGGTCTTAGTTGATGTAAAACTATACGCACACTGCCTTTGAAGCAATCTGAGACGTCCAAAAATTGATCCAACAATTTTTAATCACACGCCGAATTTGAAGGAAGTTAAAAAAATTTCGATAACATAGGAGAAAATCGTGCCACCCACGAGCAAGTTAGAATCACGGGTAGCACCTAATGATAGCTACACTTCAGAAATGAGTGTTTGTTTTATGTGCATGGAAGTGCTTTTCTAGTATAGTGCTAGATACTTGGAAAAAATGTTTCATTTACCAAAGTCCGTCACGTGACATTTTCCTTTGTTGCATTTTCGGGTATGGCGAGGTTTTAGATCTTCCTTGCATTCAGTGCTTGAGTTACCACTCATTCTTTCCACGCAGAGAACCGTACGATATTGCAAGCCATTTCCACATTTTACGGAACACTGTGTGACAGAGTAAGTAGTTTTCTGAAAACCAAGCTGTAAAGTGCAAAAAATCACACAACTTTTGCAATGCACGAACAGTAGATACAGAAAGCAAAGATGGATATTGAAAGACAAAGAAGCATGGGAATGAAAGAGAGAGAAAAATATGGGGACAAAAAGTGAGAGAGAGGGTGAGGTAGTGAGAGATGTGGAAGAAAACAAACGAAAAAATGGTATGCCGTCTGTAAACATTCAGTCTTTTTTCTTACTCACTAGATGGCGCCTGAAAGATGTGTCAGAAAACACCAGACTAACATTTGTAACGACCCTTATCCGGCTACTCACGAGTCTCTGACATCGGCTCCAACTACGATGAACATGTGCGTCTGCAGAAGGGGAAAAAATGACCCTGGTACATGTTACATATGATTTTTTCAAAAATCACGGCCAAAATAAAGTAAAAACAAGATCAGCTTTTAGCGACAGGGGCATTGTTTTATTTCTCTTCCATGAATGTGCTTTTGATTAGTTCATGTTTCCCTCACCTTTCCACTTATCCGCCATTTTGACTTTCCGTCGCTTTGGCACCCCTAGGGTCTTTCAATACTGCGGTATAGCTCACTATGAACTAGATCAGGTCAAAAGTACACAGCAACTACAGACCAAAAGCTATGATTGACGAATGAGCTTATGCTACGTCACACGTGAGGTAACTGCTCTGAAAAGCAGGAGATGGACGACAGTAAACAAATCAAATCCAGAGCAGTAGTTGGTGTGTAAAGATAGTTGCAGCCTACAAGCGTGTTTTTTTTAATTTTGTTGTACAACTATAAATGTGTTACTGCACAAGGCTACGAAGTGTGTTTCTGAGACTTTTTAGAAATGTGCTCTATACGCTTAATTATAATCATGCGTCTATAATTATCTTCATCTGTTCCGAACGTGAAAACAATCATGACGAAACAACCACGACGTTTTCTATTGTTTTGAATAATGAAAGCGACTTAATCATGCAGTTCAGAAACAAGAATTTGAACTGTTGCAACTGGATGCTCACCGATTTTTCGTACATCCTCTCTTTTGTCTAGTTTGAATAATGCATTTTGACGACTTAACCACCAAACTGCTTTTCACCAGCAGTATTGGTGACAAATTTTATCGGAGCATTGGTCGATTCTTTTATTTCTTGCGAATGTTTTAATTGTAACCTGAGTTGCTACGAGAAAATTTTATAAGTGAGCTAGCATGAAAAGAAGNTGTTGTCCTGCAAAACCAGAGACAACTTTNGAAGGAACCTTGAATTTTGAAATTCAGTTATTAAATGGATTCTGGATAGAATAATTTCGCATGACTTTGTTTGCTTATTCGCAATAGACTCAAAAGAGGGCAAAGTGCTCGTACAGACAGACGAGAACTGTTCTCGTCAATGCTTTATGCAGCCTTTCTGAATTTTTGTGCTGTTATCTCTATTCTAAAGATGCATATGTTCATACCTGTGGTACAAAGTCTGCTAACATGCTTATAAAATGGTTCTTCAGCTGCCTTTGTCATTTTTGTCTATTTGCTTACAACAAAATAAATTATTCAGCGTGATTCCCTTCCGCTTGACACAATCCTTTCTGTATATGCCCAAGCAACTACTCTCCAGGGGTGGATATTAGGGGAGCTGATCGTGGCAGTCGCCACGAGCCCACTTTTTTCAGAGACGCCTTAGGGTCTACCGTTGAGAGTTTCGCATTTACTGCGTTGTTTTGTCAAAAAGCTTATCAACCACTCTAGAGCCACATTTAATAAGCTCCGAAGCAAGTCATATGTTTTTCAAAAATAAAGTAAAAATTATATAATTTCACACGATATATTATGTGCAAATGTGCCAAAGGGGGCTACTCAACAACTTTGGTGTGTAGACAAAGAAAAATTTTAAATCAAATGACTTCAAAAAGTTTACAATGTGAAATGAACTTCCACGCAGAAGCAAATTACCAGACAAAATGTAAAATGTAACTTGCTTTCAGCAAATAAAGTTTCTGTATAGCATGTGCAAAATATCAAGACCCGTTTTTTGATTTAACGTGAACAAATATAGGGGCCAGGGGCCCCTTTGGCGATGTTATGGGGTCCCTTTCTGAGAGTTTGTCTCGGGCCCATAAATTCTGATACCCATGTTACTCTCCACAACGCACATAAACAAGAAATCAATCGGCAAACCTTTTTTGCCCCGATTGATTCCTTGTTCATTTCGCTTGTGGAGAGTAGTTACGTGAATATGGACATGTACAAGTTTGAATTATCGCAAAAAGATGAAAGCAGAGTCCAGTTGGCTGATTCCTCGAAAGCTTTCAGAAAACCAAGAGCTTTTCAATTGTGCTTCCTACGCCCATGACGATGCTTGTGTCAGGTACGGGACGACACCTTTTGTTTACCTCCAAAATAAAAGGCTGGGCAGAAAAATCCCGGCCGACAGACATTTTACGCCACATTAAATTGGCAACGAAACCTAATTGGTTATAAATCGAATCAGAAAAAATCGATTATGACCCTAAATTGAGTGGAAGAGCTTTTTTCCAACTGCATCAAAATGTATCTCATACAACTGAAAGGAAAAGTTTCGATCAACCAGCCTCTAATTCTCACAACAGGACACTTTTGATTTCAATAAACATTTGTTGCTCAAGGAAGTGCCTTCTTAAACTCTTTAGAAATCAGACTTTTCAACATTAAATCCACTCCTACAAAGCTCTGCTGCAGTGCAGTGACGGTCTGAACATAAGCTTCCACCTATACTGTTAGATAGCAAAACAAAACTGCTTTAAAACAAAAGTTCAAACTGAGTGATTTTCATGTTTTTGTAACGAAAATGCATTTCCAAACCTTCAGAGGATACCACATAATATTTTTCCATTGCTTGGCTCAACCTATGTGTGTAAGCAGATGTTCACCGTCATAAAAATCAACAAAGCTTGTCATAGATCAAACTAAAGTAATCAACACTTCAGACCTACCCTGATAATTGCACAATTCCACAACCTCCTGACTTTCATGCATTGGCTAAAAAGGAAGACCAACAACACTGTTCCCACTAAAATTGAGAGTGACTTTATTTGCTGGGTTATAAAGAAATGCTTTTGTAAAAAAATTATTACAATAAACCTTACATCGACATGTTTTGTTACCTGTTTTAACGGACAAAACTTTTCATGTTGTGGCGTTTACATTTCATTTCTGTTTAAACGTAATCCATTCTTTTATTCCCTATCCGGCCCGCTGTCAAATTTCAGGATCCAATGCTGCCCGCAATTCGCAAAATTTTCCCACCTGCCCAGTAAGACACACCCTGCAAAATATTGTACTAAGCATGTAGTGAAACGTGCGCATTTTGAAATGATAAGTTGGGATGTCACTGTCAGGTGGTATTTTTGGTGTCCTTCTGAAGATTGGTGATTTTCTAAAGCTACAATTCCATTGTTTTTACTTGTAAAATTCTATGCACTCCCGCAAGGTGGATCTATTCATCTTCATTAGGCTGTACGCATTGACACGGTATCGGATTTTGCAGGTGACATGCTGAAGATGTTGCTATTTTTCTACACTAAATTTCATCCGCTGTGCGTAACTCTTTGTTTAGTCATGTGGCATGCTAGAAAATACGGTGAAATTTTTAGACTACACGCTGCATCAGCTGATATAAGTTTTGCGGGTGCTAGTTGCAAGCGAGCTATTCAGATGCTATATAACTAGCTGCAAGAGATTTTTCGTGTGTGGGTTTTGATAGCCTGTCATTACAGCACCCTGTTGGCGGCTAAACTTTGGTGGAGTTATGCTCGTACGTGAGATCTTACTTTTTGGAAGTAGCCTACTTGTTGTTACTTCGGCGTTTTCGCACGAGAGGTACTTTTGATTGCACAATTTTTCATATATTTTTTATGTTATAATGTCTTTACACAAATGCTTTTGTAATGGCAATAGTAACGAATCGGATGTAATTACTGCCCCATCTCTGAAAATGGAAGCCTTCCCAATAAACGGCGGAAAAGACGTAAGAAAATAAAATGGAGCCTTGCCTTCATACATAACACTTTTTGCCCCAAAAGTGAAGGGTTAAAAATGGTAATCCATGTTCCCAGCAGCAACTAGAACATCAGAACAAATCTTAGCAATTTGTTCAGTTAGATCTAGTTTCTCACAAAGACCCAACTAAGAAGAAAATAAACTTTAGCATCACAAATGTCACATCAAATGAAGAAGATCAAACGCTCATATACGCAGAATTGGAACATGTGGGTGCAGGTCTTGTTTGGAAATCGCGGATGTCGGGCCCGTGTTGAAGTTGATATAAGTCAAGCAAAATTCTTTCTGACGCTGCTGTTGGAGGTCGAGGCACCGATAGGATCACAGATATATAAACAGTAGCTACGTTACAACTGTTCAAAATCCTGTTTCGACATGCAGTTGGACGAAAGCAGCAGCTAATCTTAGCTTACGTTGTTCTGTAGCTTTCCAGACGTTAAAACTAGCATTACATTATCCATTCTGTCAACCAGTGGAAGAAATGCAACTGCTTTAGCAATTTCCATCAAAATAAAAGGTTGATTGTTTAAATCTGTTACAGAGGATGGTAGCTGAGTTTTGCGAGGTATACAGAGGGGTGAAAGGTAGAAACGACTGTTTCCAGAATACATAAGAGTACACTGCATTCTCCATAAGAGTACATTGCATTCTCCATAAAAGTATATTGCATTCACCATAGAAACTTAAACTTAATGCCGCTGTCTACCCTCAGTTTTGGCAAGATCTACTAGAAAATGTCTATCTAGGAGGCCATGGTTGTGGTCACTTTGACGTAGTTAGTGATAATTTAGCATGTGATGACGCGAGCCTGGAATGAAATTCGTGGATTCCGCAACCATTTAGGCTGCCAGCAGAAGACGAGAAATTAGTGGAACTGCTGAATAATTTAAATCAAAAATCTGCATTCCGAGAAATGAATTTCTTGGAGCATATGATTTTTTTTCTTAAATTTCCTTTGTACAAAAGCTTGCAGAAAAGGCTGTTACTGTCTTAGATCAGATGTCTACAAAGTACTGTATCGATGTGAAGAAGGGTTTTCCTGTCTTGCTGAAATCAAGTCAAAAAAGAGAAACTCTACTTGATAGTGGTTTTTTTAATGAGGGTAACAATCGAGATAGAGCTAACTCTTGGTTGCGACCAATTTGCTGAAAAAATACGGAACAAACATAGAAGCCACTGAAGTCATGAACTAACATTGTAGTGTTTTTTTATACCAGTTTTGTTTTCTTTTTATGTGATTGCTTGTGGGAGACTTGTTCAAATGATATAATAATGCATTTTCTTATTTTGTGTGAAATGAAATTATAAAATGTATCTAGAACCACCCGAACAACTTCCGGAACATAGGAATTTTTGAATTTTCATGCCTAACTGTAGAACTCTTGCTAGTAATTGGTGAGGTATAGAAGGTTACGAAGGGGGTACCACGGCAAGAGATGTTAAAGAGCACAGGGCTACAGTTGTTCATGTGACGCTCTACACAGGGGCATGCGCTCAGAAACTATCATTGTACCACCACATCGCAGTTCCTCAAACTTGCACCCTTCTTATTGCCAATCACGGTGCCAATTGCCATTGGCAATTTGCGGATGATTTCCTGAAAACAACTAGTTGACAGCGGCTATCTCCAGCTGCACTATATATTAGTATCAATTAAATGGCAAGCACGGCACTGACCCAAAAGCGTCCACATGCTGCTTTTGCTACTTGTACCCAACTCCTCAGTGCGTAACCTCGATTCACATTTAGGCTTACAGAAACCGGTGGTTTCCAAGATTCACAATATAGTCCTTCTGAATCCGATCAACAGCTTTGATACAATTTTCGTTATGTTGTGATCAGAAGCACGATCAAGACGGAGAAGTACTTCAACCGTTGCTTAATATCAAAGCCCTTTGACTCAACCCTTGACACAAGTGACCCATTGGCATATAAGATGCTTTGGTGCTGAGTTGATTAACAGCTTTTAGCTGGTAAATGTCCTCTATTGCATTTCCATTTATTCGACCGGGTCGTGCCCGGTGGAACTAAGGAGGATCAGCACATCCGCTATCAGATAAATAAATCTGAAGGTCAACCACGGCAGCAGACAAAAAGTTGCACCAGCGAGTTCACCCTGCAATCCATCAAAGCGGAAGTAAATCTGTCACACTTGTCCGAGCGCAGTTTTCCCATCAACAGGAGGTGATAAAAACTTTGCGGAAGTTTATTTTACATAAAAAGCTTATCGTCCAAAACGCTTGGGCGGTTTAATGGATATAAAGACTCCGTTGCAAGTAAATCGTAAAAGCTATCAGGCAGAAATATCGCGAAAGACGGTTTATCATTCTAGCATTGCAAACACAGACACAAAGCGCTGTGCCGCATGAAATGTATTTGTTTTTGGGTAACTGAACTCCGGAAAGACGCAAAAAACCTGGTTGGGATAAAAATCAGCAGCATTTGTATTTGTAAAACAAAATAACTGATCAGGTAAGCTGAGTCTTATCATTGTAAACATATTCGTTAAGAGCGTTGACAACGACACGTTTCCAGAAGACTGGCATTCCAGACAGTGTTTAGGAAATCTTCAGAATTACTGTTAGGTAAGTACAGTAAACTAGGATTATTTTCAAAGTCTATACCAAGAAAAAACATCTAGTATGTCTGCGAACAATCGATCCAGCACTGTCAAATACTAAAACTTTTATGTAAGATAACATGCAGCAGCTTTTCAAGCCGCTTGCTCTACGGTATCCTAGCTTCATTCCACGCTATAAACCTTGCATTGAAAACCTGAAAAACCGGGAAGACGTTGCAGTCAAATGCGATTCTAAGGTGTAGACTGGCTCAGAATTATTACCAAGATACCAAACTTGTTGATAAAATGCCAACAAGTGCAACCGACGCCTAAAAATATCGATATAATATAGCAGACTTGGGGAAATTAAAATGACACTTGCACAGGCGTTGCAGTGCACACATGATGCCAACTGTATAGTCCTGGTGGCCGTTAATGATGTCTGGAAATGAGAAGAGAATATGGAATAACTTTTTGTGTTTGGAGCAACACACGTTTTAATAAATCAACTGAGGCAAATTGGAAATATCAAAGGTTTTACGCTGATTTAAGCAGGAAAGGGTAATGAATACACAAAGCTATTGCTTGCAGGCTAGCTTGTATCAAACCAGAATTTTTTCGACTTCGAAAATTACAACCAAATTGCCAAACAAGCATTTAAACCTAGGTGTTAGTGATCAGCCACCCAACCCGATTTTTGCACCGATCCCACTTTTAAGTGGAAATAGATTTCCTGCTGACTTTGTTGCTTGTTGCAGCCGAATCCAAAAAATGTGCTTGTGCACCTGTCACGAAGAAGTCACGGTAGCCAAATAACAATCCTCAAATACTGGACTAAAGCAGCTAGGGCTAATGAAGGTTGAAAAAATCAGTTCTAATAAACAGGCAGTTTCAAAAGTTTTACTGATATTAAAGGGAAAAAGTACTCTGCGCCCATGGCAAAACCTGTCCTGTTAATCCAAATATTGCTTGCACTGCGTTGTTCGGCAAAAAGTTAGTCGACGCCTGATTTCCAACGTAGCGACCTCCATCCGGGTATGCGAAAAATTCCCAGAGACCTGGTTTAGGATGCAAGTTTTGTGTTGCGTAATAAAGCAGGCCTGTGGCATGGTGGCTTTCACTTGACATCTAAGCAAAGCGGATGATCAGTGCACTTCAGTGATTTTCATGCTTTATACGCTTTGCATCTGGAAGTTATCATCTTTTCTACTTTTGAGGCTAGAATACTAATTTCTTGCTTTTTCTCACTTTCTTGATTCCTGCCAGTGAGAACCACTGCATCGGGTGCGCTCAGAAGTTTCGAAAATCAGAGGGAAACCAAGTGAATTTTTCCAATATTCGCACTGGAAGTAAACGTGCTCGGCACAGTTGCGGGTCGAATGGCATGTAACTCTGACTAATGATTCTGAAGTTTTATTAAAAGATGGTTTTGTTGATTAGTGATACTCTGGCTCAGGGGTCACCAACGTAGTGCCCGCGGGTAGCAGGTCGCCCGTGGGCCTGTTCTAAAAATAACATTAGCATGATCACTGTCTTCACATTAACGGATATCAATACTAAACTAACTGAAAGTAAATTGAGCAAAATTTTTATTTCAGAAGTGTGTATGAAACTAGTAGCACTTCGCATTAATCGGTACACATGCAGTAGCTCGCAGTTTCAAATATGTTGGTGACCCCTACTCTGGCTTATTTATGGTTAAGACGAAATATTCTGAAGCACCGAAACGGTCATCGTGTGTGAGACTGAAGTGCGGTTCAACCCTTCCGCGTCTTCAAGCTTTTGAAAGTGTTTACATAAAGTGTGATCAACTGAAATGGCCGATGTTTAGTAACTTTTTTCAAACGGAAAAATTCACGTGCTTAAACTGAAGTGTCTTATGCGCAGTGTTACCTGATGCAAAATTAAACACAAAATGATCAGGTATTGCAGCATAGGACGGCAACCTTTCCTTCACAGGGGTGTGTGTCCTTTGCTATAATTTGCAGGACTACAGTGAGCCGGAATTCGCCTGGCGTATTCCTGGCTATGAGTCTTTGAACTCAAATAAATTGGTGCATGCATCCGCAATATACGCTTCTGACAATGCGAGGTCAGACTTTTTAAAGATTTTAAACTACATTTAGGTTCCGAGCTGCACAGCATTGTTTTGTGAGCATTGACGTAACTTCAATTTCTTAGAAAATTCAACGGCCGAAGAGAGTAGCGCGGCTTCAAGGAAACACCCAATTTTCGTGTTTTCCTCGAATATCAGTTCTTGTTATGACCTTCGGACAGCCTATAATTTTCTTAAAATTTTTATGAAGCCACAACGCGTACACCCTTGACCACATCCCTGTTCATGGTTGATGGGCATGCAATTACGGAACGAGAAGGGTCATTCGTTTCCGCCCTTTGCTCCAGCAGCAAATTCTGTGCGGACATCGGCACAGTGACGAATTTAGCACCAGCTGATGTCTTTCGAACGGTAAAGAACATGGAATCTTGTTCAGTACCGCGCGCCACAGGCTGACCATACGGAATTTCACACTTGGTGCACAAGGGTACGAATCAGTGGTAGCCTCCACGTCGATCTACTGCTTAGCGTGCAGTGGAACATGCTAAAAGCAAGCGAGTGCGCCAATTAGATTGCTGCGGTTGTCTGACGGTAGGGCAGCTGTGCACACGCCAAACAACAATTAGCAACGATTTTTATTAGCGCATGACGGGCACTGCTTCGGCGGTGGTGGAGCGGCGGCGCAAGCGAATATCTCGGCAGCCGCGCAAATCAAGCATGCAGGCAAGTGGCAGCTTCGCAGCAAGTTCTGTGAGGTGTGACACGCAAAATTTCGAAAACGCAAAACGAACTTTTAACAAAAATGGCTCAACAATCTCCATCTACATGCTCAGACAGAGTGCGAATACAAATTTCTCGGCCAGCAAGTGCATAGCATCACGATAGTGAGGCAAGGCAGACAAGCGGGTAAAGCAGCACATGATTTTCGACGCAATCAGCACATTGCTGAGACAGCTACAGAGCAATAACTAAACACTGCAAACTTACTACGGCGAACAAGGTAAAAAAAAACGTCTGAATAGTTTCACAACAACAAAACAGTATAGTCTATACCCTGTTCCACTTTGAACTTCTCCATTCCACGCATTTTCTCAACATGCATGGTTTATTTTCAGCAGGTTTCCGCTTGAGGTTGCACATTCCTGGCTTCGAGCATGCCGTTCTTCGGCGCTGGTAACCCGGGCCGCAAGTCACGTTACACTACAGCAAGTAATTGAACACTGCATGAGACTTACGCCATCTAACAAGCGTGTTCAGAGAACAAAACTTGACAGCATATAAACAGCAAACGCAGTTGCTGACAGCACTGCGACGTAATCCTGATAGACGCTCGGTTATTTGTCAGCGACTCGCACATTCACCGTGACTCTACGGTTGTCATACAATTATATGCGACATGTCGCTTTTGCGTTCTCGTGCGTTTTGGAAGGCCGAGCGCTCATTTGCTCACCAGATGTTTCGAGCACGTTTCGTTATCTTGCACAGTCCGGTGTTTCTTATGAGGGTAAACATTGTACAACAGATAAGCGGTACCAGAAATATTAGCCACATCACAAAAATTAGTGACATCAGAAAAAATTCTGATATCAGAAATTGTCGAACCCTAATTGACTTAAGTCATCTATACAACTTAGCAGCCTATTATGCGACCAAGAATATGTTTGCACCGTTGAAAGGTAAACATGGCAGTGATATGCCGGAGCAATTCGCAATTCAATCAAGCCATCTGACGCATCGTTTGCTTACCGCGCTCCATTGCGATGTTTTCCAAGGAAAGCATCGTTTACTGAAACACGTCGTATTGAGGGGACGAAGACGTGGTTCAGCCTTGCAGTGGTAAGGACGCAAGACTTGGTTGTTTCTCATATTGCGGCAGTGAACTTTTCGGAACTTCAAACCTTTTCCGCATTTGCGAGAACACTGCATGTTATGAGCAAAAAAAACTTTAGTTAAACAGAGGAAAATATCAGTTGTCTACAGGTTGCTTTGCAAGGAGTCATTGCGCTTAAGTTGCACAAGCTTGATCCGCGGGGGACGTAAAAACTTGTGCTTTGAATATAGTTTCTATCAAAATAACGACTATAGAAAATAGCATTATTTGATTTATAGCATGACTTAAACATGGCTCATTTTTTGCAAACGGTGGAAAAGTAAAGTGAGCTGTTCCAATTGGCTTAAGAAAATCATCGTTAAAAATGAAGTCCAAACATGTAGCAGCAAAACAGACCAAGGGTTCGACACTTGCTGGTGATTAAAATGCTTTCTGCGTGGACATGGAAATGTCACAGATTACCACAGTGACCCGCCCGCCGTTTTTCCCGGTGAGAGATGACGAGACAAAAAAAGTAGGACTGAAGCATTGTTTTGAACCTGCACTGACGACCATTAGCTTTCTTAGTTTTTTTGTCACACACACTGCTTAGCGAATGCATATTCTTATTCAACATAACAAAATGTGGCATAGCAAAATATTTACGCCATTGCACTTGGAACTTACAAACAGACTTAGAATCTAGAAGTGGAGACTGGGTTCANAAGATTGAGTTTTATGCCAAAAAAGGCAATGAATTCGTTAATCGTCCGGTAAAGACACCAGAATGATAAGAAAATGAAATGTGAGGAACGTGCAACCTAAACCTCCAAGTTATTTTTTTCCCGAGACTGACCACAACGCTTGCACATAGTCGGTTGCCAGATGTGGCACTATCTCTGACACTGTATCGCGCAGACAATAAGCGTTCGCGCACCTTCGACCAGCCTCCGTACTTCCACTTCGCGCAGGGCCGAAGCGAGCACCTTTGAGCGGGGGCGGGCTTGGTTGAGTTGTCGCAGTTTCCAGGTCCGGCGCTGCAGACGACGTTTCGAATCCGCGCTCCCATCCCACACGAGGTCGAGCACTGTAACGCAACAACACTTCTCACATGAAGACCGTACAGGTGCACGTCGGGGACTTTTAACGGTTGCTGCAATTATTGCAGAAGGAAATTGGATGTTTGTAGCCATACAAAGTTTGTTGCAAAGGTGAAAGATAAGTTTCTGCATGTCATAATTGCAAAACAGAACCCGGATTTGGTCGCTTCGTACACACTGTAGAAAGCTTGCACAGCACTATTACAGTGAGGAGTCGTAAAGCTGGTCACTTTACATACATTCGAAACTCAAGCGCCCACAGTTTATACAAGGTGAAAAAACTGACCGTTAGTATCAAGAACTCGTCAATCTGGAATGACAGTAAAAACATGTTTGCAAATTTTTTTTCTCTTTGCGCGCGGCTAAATAGCTGCAATTGTGAGTTTCTCTTTCTCTTAAACAAAGATATCGGCGCATGTTTGTGTTCAAAGACCTGATGCCAATATGGGTGTAGGTTCAGTCAGCGGCATCTCGTAGCATCGCCAGCAAATCTGGTCAAAGGCACAGGTGCGTTACTTCACACGAGCATCAGACACTTGTTTTTGCATAGTGCTTTGGAAAATTTGCTAAGATTTCTTGTTTTCAACCAGATCAGAATCGTGAAAAACTGCTCAGCTTGCCCCTCAATGATGCGTAATTCTACATTTGACGTAAAAGATAAGGACCAAAATTACAGGTCACTTTTTGTGTTAACGCAGATATGAGGACTGACCTGTTGTGATTGCCGGTATTTTGCGGAAAAAAGACAAAATTTGGACGTTCAATGACAGGGGTGACCTTTTCGTCTAGTAGGAACGTCTTGTAGGAACTACGGTAGTTCGTTTTTATTTATCGCCCTTTTTGTTACAAATGAACAGCAGACAGTCCATGCATTGCAACTAATTGAACATCACAAAACTCATACGCCGTTTGTGAGCGCGATGTCACGGACAGGGTCGGATTAAGGGGGGGGCAACGGGGGCAATTGCCCCGGCCCTCCGCTTAGGCCCTCCGCTCTAAGGGGGGCCCCGTGATAACATTTATTTGTTTTAAATAAAATTATTTTAATTAATTCGTCTGTTTGCGACCAGACACGAAGACTATAGTATAAACCAGTGGTTCCCAACCGGGGTGCCGCGGCACCCTGGGGTGCCAGTTACAGTGCCCAGGGGTGCCGCGGGCTAACACGTTTTTTTACCATATCATTAAAAATACATTTTGAAACTGTCATCAAACCTCAAAGCAAATTGCTA
>JGI24158J21664_10004184_pt1 | contig 18459 bp, 11 predicted proteins | sample Ectturendosymbi3_FD_21664 | JGI IMG/M metagenome (IMG submission 21664)
CATTTAGCAATGACTTCTTCACTCAACCACTGGCAATGAAATAAGTTAGGTGACAGCACTTTTACTGTGCAAGCAAGCTAAATATAATATTCAAAGCATATAACGAACCAGTCCTAGTGAATGCATGATGGTGCGTCACACAACAGAGAATCACGATGAATGTTCAACAAAATCTGGTTTAAATTTCCGGAGCGTGTATCCTTGAAGACTTTGGTGCTTCGTACCCCCTGCTTTGGCTTCTCGTACCCCCAAGTGGTACGTGTACCACCGGTTAAGAACCACTGCCTTAACCAAAAGCATTTACGGGTAACGAGCCCCAATTTTTTGTTCCCCCCCAAATGTTGTTGCGCCCAGAAAAGAAATTACTCACCTCCCAAGGTTTTCTTGTATTTATTAGACATATAATAAAAACAAAAGTCTTTCCCTCCTAAAATGTATTTTACCCCACAAACCCTAAAACCTGGGCTACGAACCTGATCATAGGATGTGTGTTTTTGAGCGCTTTCTTAAAAAAAAACGGGTTATTTGGTGTTTGGAAGTTTTTACAAGTCACACTAACGTCACATGTACCCCATCGTGGCGTCACATTGTCCCCAAATTTTCAAATCCAAAGTTATCCAAATTTTATAAACGAAAGTGCACGAAAGTCCGCATCATTTGATGTCTTAATTCTTTGACTCTTCAGCGCGATCGGTTGACGAGTTGTGAATGAAATTGCCTGAAAGTCACTGAACTGCTTTCGTTATTCTTAAAGAGTTAAGCAGTATGCATTTGCTGTACACAACTTAACTCCGGTTAAAACCTCTTTTGTTGCATTTTGTTGTGGTTCTCCGAAAAACGCTAAAACAAAAAATGATCTTTACCCGTTTGTTAGACATTTGTCAAGATAAATTGTTGCAAGGCATTCTGCCTTGAAGTCTGTCGCAATTAAACACAATTGAATGCGTGCCAGTGCCGTTTTGATACTGTACTTGATTATATATTCTTCACAGAATATACAGTAATGTACTTTGCGGAGAAAGTTTAAGGTAACGTTAGTGTTTCAGTCATTTGTTGTTTGTTTTTTTGGTAGCTCCCGAACCTTGCGTAGTGAAAGCTGCTTGCGAAACAAAGGATACGGAAGATCCATCCCTGAAGTTGGTACCTGAAGAAAATCCTCAAGAAGCAGAACCATCTCAAGACGAGGGGCAAGAGAAAGATGAAACTCCTGATACAACCATTCGAATTGTTTCTCCATCAATTCAGGTTTCAGCCCAAGCTAGTGCATCAGCTGGAACTGATGGCAACTTTAAGTTTCCTTTGGAATTTCCACAATTGGGTGAAATAGCGAAAAGATTCCCAAGTTCGACGGATATATCTTCCGCCTCTTCGGCGTTTGCTTCAGCAAGCGCAAGCAGCTCATTCAACACAGTAAGTTTTATTTATGCAGCTATGTTACGATTTTCATATGGTAAGAAGAGCTGGCAGTGACCGGTGGTGAATTTAGAGAATAGGATTTGACGCAATTGCCTTTTTAAATAACCATGTCTTCCGATGAAGTGCCTTGCCTCAAAAAGAATTCCATGACCTACTTTTTTCTCATCCCTTTGCTTTTTCCAAAACCTGGCGCCTGCCCTATTTTCTGAGAGATCCCAAAGAACTGCTAAATTGCATCTGCCACTAGTGGAAGATGAAAACATAAAAGGCATGTTGTGTAAATAGTAAAATGTATACTAAATAGTAAAATGTATAAACATAAAAATAGTAAAATGTATAAACATAAAAGGCATGTTGTGCAAATAGTAAAATGTAAACATAAAAGGTATGTTGTGTAAATAGTAAAATGTATAGATGCTGCTGCATCTGAGTATATCAACTTGCTATTTTTTCCGGTTGTATAGCTGTGCTTTCCATCAGTGGAAAACATTTAGCCATTTTGCTTTGGATTTAGCTAACTGCGCTATCTCGATTTTACTCATGAACACAGGCAAAATACACTTTCTACATAAACAGTATACATTGCATGGAACAGACAGGGGCGTCGGAGTAGCGGTAGCGCAGGGGGGGGGGGCAGTAGAAGAGTTGAGGGTAATGGAAGCGTATAAGAAACAAAAAATCGTTACCAGTATGCTTGTTTCTGTTCGGTTCAGCAACAATGTTGGCCTAAAAAAACGATACAAAAAATTATTTTAAAAAACATTCGGAATTTTCTGGGTGCGCGAGTGGCTGCAATAAATTTGTTTGAAGTCGATCTTGATAAACCATGAAATTATCTGTAATAAAGTTATGAAAAGACATCTCCGCTCGGTTACACCCTTTTGAAAGGGCAAGGGGGCAATCCCCGCCATGCTCACCGGCGTCGCTGGACACAAAGCACGGTTTGATGCACGTTACGAAACGCAACATGGTTTGACACATGTGCAATTTGCTTTTCAGGAACCTTAGAAATCGTCAAGGAAAAAGCTTGATAATGTTCACGTAAGTTAAGGATTTTTAATGCTCCATTTGAATGACTTGAATGCGTGGCACAGACTGTCTACAGGTTTGTACAGAAATGAATGTCTGACACAATCGTAACAGAGACGTTTAGCTGGTTGAATGTAGTTAAAAGTATTTGTATCAATCAGATGTCGACAGCATAGTGGAAAAGTCATTTCTAACGCATATTGATGTAAGTACTATCCGCAGTGGGGGTAAGCAAGGAATTGATTGGCAAATACGCATGTTTCAGACGCTTGCGAACAAAAATTATATCAAAAAATATTAAATTTAGTAACAAACGCGCATATGAAAACTTCTGGTGATTGACAAAAGGACTTATTTATTTTAGTTGGTCAGAGTTGAGGTAGAGTTTGTGCAGGTAAACCTCTGCTTTATTTTGACCAGCGTCCATCCCTTCTCACTTGTACGCAGATGGGGATTCAGAATGCATGGTTTTAGAAATTTGGCGGTACTGATCGGGATTTTAGTTTCAAAATAAAGCAACGTTCCAAGTAGGAAACCTGATGTCGCGAGAACCTGGAAAATAAAGAAAAAGAGATTTTTGTGTGATAACCTAAAAGTATGTGAGAGAATTGCCCACATTATTTCGCGAACTTCCAAATCAAACTGTCGGAAGCAGACGAAATAAGAACATTGCGTAACGTTAAAGCTCAACATAAAGCAATGGCCATTGTTACGCATTAAGAAAGAATAACGAAATAAAAGCAAATGCTTGAAATATTTACCGCAGGTATTCTGAAAATTTCCCATGTTTTTTACGAACCTTTGGCTGTGAAGCATCGGCACTCATGTTTTTACCCTGTTCTTGCAATATCGATATTTTACATGCATTCATGTGTTTGCAGGGTGGAGGATGAATGGCCAATACTTTCTATTAAGATTCAATTCCGTGTTTTCATCGGCAAACGAGTGTTCAAGTAGAGACTTTGTGAAGGTTTTGTGACGAAGGTGTAGCACTGATGAGCACACGCTTTTGCAAACCTCTGGTCCCTTCTGCTTCTACTTGCTGTACGGTCTTTCTAGATGTTTTATCAATTTGGTGAATAAACTTCGTCGTGCTAGCACTGAAAAGAGTGGCGATCGTGCAAACATCCAAGTGTCTGTTGCATTAAAGCGCACGCTCTTTAGCTATTTTATTAGATTCCCGTGCAGACAAATTTATGAGGTACTTTGCTTAGGTCTCTGAATCTTTATAGTAAATTTTGCACACAGGCGTTTATGGGTTTTGCGGAAGTCAAGTTTGTCGTGTGAGTGCAGTGCAATGAAGAGATATTTTTCTGCTTTGAAAACGCAAAAGATAATAAAGTGAAATCATCTTCGTTAAAGAAAAAATAAATTTGCAAAGTATGTTTAGTTCCTCCTAAGAAACGTTTTTAATTGATTTGTAATTCAGTGCAGAAAATATAGGTATGTAAATCCAAAATAAATTACATGCAAATATAGAAAAATTTCAAATCAAAACCATCAATAAACATTAGAACGTCCTGCTTTCATGTGATATTTCAAGTTTTTCTTCTTTCACAAAGGATGAAAAGTGCGATGATTTCAGTAACCGTACTACATGAACTTGGAATCCGACAAGGGAATCCAATTTAAATTGGTGGTCGGAGGCAACGTACAGCTATTATTATGGGGTTGTACACAAATCATTTTACATCATTTTGGTGACGTTTTTACCCTTTCTCTATTATGGAACAATAAGTGACACTGAGCCAAAACAACCCATGGATATGAGGTCACCTCGAGTTATCCCACCCACTCAGAACATTTTGAAATGCGCTTTCGGGTTTAAGATTTTTCAAGCGGGTATTTTTGTGTTTAAGGTATCTTTGTATTGTGGCTAGGTGATCACGCAACATATAACGCTGAGTTTGTGACAGCAACAGCAGAGTGACCTGGTTCAGTGGGGAATCTCTATTGCAGTCATGCGGAGGGTTTTTGGTTCGACTCCATCTCTTGGTAGCTCAGGGTGACGCAGCATTGTGGCTGTTGCAACAGCATTGTATGACGCCTTCACACCCACCCGCAAAGGAACAGAAGTGAGCAAACATGGCATTTAGAAGTAACACACAGATGCATGAAAGAAAACAAGCATAGTAACGTGGCGGTAATGGAAAAGCATACACGTAGATCTTGAACTAATTGTATTGTATTGAGTAACGTCTTCACTCCCACACGCAAGGCGCTGGAATTTAAGCATGCATCGCTGTAACATGGAATACGCAAATACATGAAGGAAGACGAGGATACATACATGGCGGTAGTAGAGAGTATATGCGTGATGGCACAAATACAGTTACTTTGATGAAACACAAGCTTTTGAGACATACGCATGAATGACGTCATCATGCTTATTATAATGTAGTTCTGCGATGGCTTCCAAATACATCGATTTATAAAATGTAGATAGCGCTGACATGGTTACTTTGAAGGAACACAAGCATAGAACTGTGGAACTAGCAATGAGCACACACACAGATGGCGCCAACACGGCAGCTGTGGTGTTCTGCAGTGCACCGTTGCATTGTGCAGTGATGAGTTCCAAGTGGAACGTTCATAAAACGTATGGGCGAATGGGAAATTGTCAAGCACCAGGGGTCATTTGGGATGCTGACCTCTCGCATTAAGTAATAAAACGAACGTACTACAGCAATTGTTACAGAGTGAACAGCTTGCAATTGAAAAAAATTTTTCCGTCATTTGCAACATACAAAAAAAAAAAAACTTTTGTACTTGAAGCTGCTAATCTCCAGTGAGATATGCAGTGAGTGCAGTTCCGACTATGAAAACAGATATTTGGTTTCCAATTGATGCAAGCGATCAGGCTGAAAAGTGCAAACGTCCATTTTCAGACAAACTAATAGGTTTGGACATACATGAAAACAGTTAATTTTCCTTTTTTTCCGATCCACCACGACTTACTTTCAAGATACACGGCGCAAATATCAGACATTATGTTAATGCACAGATCAGAAGTCAAATTCAGTTACGCTTCAGTGATTGATACAGTTAGCACTTAACTGAAACTGCGCACGATAAACATGCTATAATGCGTTTAGAAGAGACTTGAATTCTAGCCTATGAGAGCAAAATATTTTTAATGTATTTGTATATTATTCAATATTATAAAAATAGTTTTAAAAATTGTTTTGGTCGTCAAAGTTCACGTCATTTCGTAAAAATCGTGTTTTGCACCTGGGCTGGATCAACATGGGCACGTTTTAAATAACTTTAAGCACGTTCTGGTTTTCAAGCTGTCGTAATGGAGGGTCCTGTGTAGACAATGCTGTAAAAGTGGTATCATAGTGTGTGTACTTTAGTCGATAACCACGTTCTGCCAGGTTCCAGCTGCAAGCTGGTGGTTTGAATAAAACATATTTCCAGCAGAAATGCATAGACAGGTTTTCAGTAACGCAAAATTCGCTTAAATAATACTGCAGTGGTCTACATCTTCCGATTGTTACATTACACGAACCTCTACCGTTCAGGTCATGTGCGCTATTGCATGCACACAGCTAGTGGTTATGGTTGCCAGTCAACTGCTTTGTTTATGAAATACTCTCAACCCTTTTACTACCGCTTGTGCCACTTCTTTTGCAAAGTTTGCAACCCCTGACCTCTCCAACCGATTGAGCTAGAGAACTGTTAAAATCCTCAACTGATTCAGCAAGTCTAGTAGTTTAGATTTAAATTTTTTTTTCTTTTTGAGTGGGTGTTTTCTGTGGTTGACGTCACAAGGGGAAGATGTTTTCGCCTTTTGGGCTAACTTTACCTGGCCCTGAGCGCCAAACTAATGAGCCATTTTTATTGCTCAAACTTTTTTTGGAATCTAGGCTATCCTCCGAGTCATTGGAGTCCTTGATTGATTTTCTAGCATTCCTGGGGCCAAAACCATGGTTCAATAACCCAGTTTCTGACGAAAAACAAAAAGTTTCACAAAAAAAGTAGTTTAGTCTCTCAGGCCTAATTTTGTCCAGCCATTACTCGGCAGCAGATTGAGCTAGCGCGCTGTTCAAACCCTCTGAAGATTCGTGAAGTCTTGTAGTTTAGGATAAAAAAAATTAAGTTTTGGGTTTGGGGTTTATGGTCTTTGGGGTCAAGATTGGAACCAGTTATTCTGTTCTTTTCATGATGTCATCGGCCGATCCAATGAGCCGAATATTTGGCTTAAAGTTTTTTTGGATTCTATGTTGTAATAAGAATCTTTTGAGCCCTTGATAGGCTTTCTAGTATTTCTCTGGTTCAAAAGTTATGCCAAAAGAATTCCAAGTAATTCAGGAACACCCTAAGGGATTAGTGGGAATTTTCCAAATTAATTTCCGGATGTTTGGCCATAATTTAGGAACCAGAAACGCTGGAAAGTAAACCAAACCCTCTAAAGACTCGTATGATAGCCTAGCATCCAAATGAAAATTCGAGTCAGAAAAATGGCTCAAAGCGTTGGCTCCCAGAGGATAGTGACGTCATCAAAATGTAAACAAATGTGCATCTTGTCAACATCAACATAAAACCCGACATCCAAAACTTAAAAACTTTTTTTAAATTCTAAACTACTAGACTTCACGAGTCCTTAGAGGGTTTGAACAGCTCTCTGGCTCACTAAGCTGGCGAGCTATGGCCTATGGTATAGTACACCAGGTGATAGCTTTTGTTTGAGTAGTAGAAGTTGCCAATTTTTGTTTTTTGGGCCATAACGTTGGATTCAGATACGCTAGAAAGGCAATCAATGGCTCTACAGACTCGGATGATGTTCTAGAATCCAACAAAATCTTGAGCCAAAAATGGCTCTGTGGTTTTGGCGTCCAGGATGATAGACAACTCATCTACTCCATGTTCTGTTGGCTCTCGAACTTGTGTCAGGAAGTCGTGAAATGTTTGTAGCCAGCGTCGATATTCCTTTTCAGCCGCAGGCGATTCAGGATCAGCACACAGTTTGTCTGGCTTGAGAAATCGATCCACAAAAGAAATATTTTGACATAAATTGATGTATTACACGTAAGAAAACCTAAGTAGCTTTATGTCAAAATATTACGACGCTACACATCTGAAATAAAGGAAAGTAGAGTTGCGTTCATAACCAACAACTACTGATTAACGCATCATGCAATGCAACGAATAACGATTGGAAACCACCATCACGTCGTGGAAGGTTTCTACCAACTAAGAATGGCAGTTGAGGAACCAATAATAAATCAGCGCTTACACGCACAAATAAAGGCGATAACAACAAGTAATTAAAGGGGATCACATGCACCACAAATAAAGCTACAATTAAAGGGGACCATGCATTCACAATACAACACAGGGCCAGGTAACCTCAGCTAAAAACATCCCTCCATTGTGATGTCATCCAAAGAGAACCCCCACACAAAATGAAACAAATGTTTTTAAATCTGAACTACAAGACTTGCTGAATCCGTTGAGGATTTGCACAGCTCTCTAGCTCAAAGGCTGGCGAAGTATGGGGTTGCAAACTTTCCAAAAAAGCGGCGCAAGCTGTAGTTAAAGGATATATTCCTGTAAATCACCTTTAGATGTTTCTGCACATCATATTTGATAAGCGGCAAACTGACACCATCATATTTTCCGAACTTCAACGCTGTACATACAAGAACGTCTAATTTTGAAATTACAGTGAGAGCAGAACGAGTAAGCCTCGGTTAAAACAAGATGTGCAGATTCATTTGATTTCTGACAAAATTTTTCCTTCGAAGTTAAATCTGCAGTTGTGCAACGAGCAATTGCACTCGTCACCTTCAGTTAATTTTCGGAGCCGTAAATGTTTCTGTTTTCTGCAGCCAATCGCGTCTCCTGGACAAGCAAATAACTAACAGAGACAACCCCTGCGACCATGTCCCGGTCAAATGAAGATGGGTTTTTGCTTTAAGTCCATTTTTACTCCAGTAAGTGCATCTAATTTCGATGCATCAATTATAAATCACAAACATCGACAGTTGGCGCCGTGACATGTTGCATGGATGCAATGACGAATGTCAGGACGTTTCTGCAAATGGATACGTCATTTCCAGGCCCAAGCCAATACTTTCATCATTGTGACGAAATGTGGTAATAATATTAGTCTAAGATATTTCGGAAATGAAATTGCAAATGCAGTAATTGTTTAAGGCAGACATTCCATTGTACTGGGGGCAAAAAACCTTGAGAAACTTTGTGACATCATGGTAATTTCCAACAACTTTCTCCTTGTCACAAAAAATCACCAAAACCGAACCTCCTCCCAGTAAAACGTATAACGTCATTTAAATATGCGACTCTTTTTTTGCACGTAAACCGACTACACAGCTGTTGACAAGAGACAGCTTCAACGTTGTCTTAAGGAATTTTTATCAAGTTCCTACGAGGAAGTGTAGTAGCTCATCAACAATTACTAAAGAAAATTGAGTGATAATACAAGTATTGTTATAAGGTCTTAATTCCAATATTTTCTCTTTGAACGTACAACAACCATTAACAGCATTTCAGTGTTTTAGAAACACGTGTTTGATTTTTACAAGTCTTGCCATGAACTAATTTGCGATAGATTGTGGCAGTAGCATTAAATGTACATTTGTTTGCAGAAAATAAAAAACCGTCAATTTTTCCTGTAAAATTGGTAGAGCATTTGGTAATACTAAACAAAGCAAAAATGGTACGGCCAAAGAAATGAGTGGTTTTATCGACATGAGGAGAAAAGCATCATTACTTAGGAAGTCAAAGAACTCGTCAATTTAACCTTGGCGTACTTTGAACATACGAACTGAATTTTATAAGTGCTCCACTATTTATCAGAAAACAAATGCTCTTGGATATTTCTGTGTAAATCATTGAAAAAAGACAATCTTCCCTACACTTCCAAAGTTACATTGAATGCGATTGGACTTCCTCTACAGTACTTTAAATCTTATTTAATGTAATTTGATGATTGCTCTGAATTCCAACAATTCCACGACTACTGCTGGAACTGATAAAGCAATAACCTTATGAAGGTTGAGCATTTTGTTAAAATAACTAAGAATTTCAGAACTTCAAAACCATTCTGAACGTTGAGAATTCTCTAAAAAATATCTTTTACATTAAAATAAACATTTTAGTTTCAGCAAAACCTACACCAAAAAAACTCGATAAAATGTTGCGGTGGAGTTTAAAAGACATCAACAAAACCGTGAACTGCACAATGCAAAATGTTTTTTGGTTAAACCTCAATGTTTCGCTCGGTACGTTTGAAAATATTATCGTTTAAATCTTTCTTGCTGCCCGAAACCTCTGGAGCAAATAGAATATTCGAAATAAAACCGACTTTATGCAGATTGTTTTTATCTGAAGTTATCTTGAAACAGGTTTGATGCTGTGTTTGTTGTGCGAACTGGGAAACCTTAAGAAGTCATGCGGTGTTGGAAATGTCCTCGCATGAATAGACGTGACGCCACATAAATCGCTGGATCGTGAATCGAACGAAAGCGCGCTAAGGCGCTAAGAATACTGTCTATGTGACAGTGTGACAATCACGTTGTAATAGAGTAATCTTATTGGACGAGCTTCATTGCTTCTATATGCTTTTCTGTGTAACTTCTTATGCCAACCGTAATGTAGCAAAGATTTCAAACCCTCTCCTAAGGGGCCGCAACAGAAACGTATCAGCAGCTGCAATGCTGTTTACATTCTTAGAGCAAACAATTTAAAAACTACACGCAATGGTTTTTGTCTACATTCCATTATGCTGCATTTACAATTTATGAACAGGACCCTGGTTGCATCAGCGCTTCAGAGACGTTATGCAAACAAATTGTTGCTACGGTTGATTGCAAATTTGCAGTGACGTGTTGTTTGCAAAAGACCTTCATGACAATGTTTACTGCACACTTGACTTGAGCGGTCAGAGCAGTATGTTAACACAGACGTACATACTTGCAAGAGTTATTTGATGCGTCTAATTGATTTTTACGAACGACATTTGATAGCAAAAGACACATTTTAATTTTGTGAGCATGCGAAAATGTTCATAATTGTTGTAATTGGGAAAAGTTTATGAAATTTTAGCAGTGGAAACAGCATATATTCAGCTAGAAATACGTTATTAACAATTGAAAAAATAAAAAGCACTTCAACCAACATGCACTGTTCATTTCGTTGGTCCTGTAGTACAGTTGCAGATAGTTTCAGGTACATGTTAAGACAGCTACAGTGATTTTTTACACAAGAGTCCCCGAATCTTTTGACTAATAAACGTTCTCCTCAACCACATTGAAATTTTGTTTTTGTAAATTACTGAAAAAAAACAAAAAAAATTTCAATGTATTTGAGGAGAAAGATTCAAAATTTCATTGTGGTTAAATTACTGCTTTTAATTTCAGTACTCTTTTTAGAATAATTTATTTACGGAAAACAATCACACTTTTACCTTGCATACAAATGATAGATGATGAAGATGCAGGCCATCAAAAAAGAAAAAAGAAAAAAAAATACAAAACTCATGCAGAGAGCAAAGTGAAGAAAAATCTTCAAGCAGTGCTTGTAATGAAAATACATGCGTTAGGCAAATATTGCCAGGTTATTGAAGCATGCGAACATTGCAAGGAGTGTGGTGATCAAGTTTTGTGACAGACTATTGTTCCTTTCTCAAAAAATCAATCTCCATCTCTCCAGCAACATTTCCTGTTGATAAGAATAGAAAATGTTTTTAATTCGAACAACTTATGGCAATGATGAAAATAGTTATTAGTGATGAGTACCTGTCATGCACGCTTCCATACCTGGTTTGGTAGTAGTTGCAATGCAATGTGAAAAAAAGAAGAAACGTTGACGTACAGTCGTACATTTTCTGTAATCCAGACATGAATTAAAACATTTCACAAGACAAACATTATAAAAACTCAATAAAGTACTACCAACTACAAAACAAGATGTTTGAAAATTGTGTGCAGGCAAAACAAATAAAGGCAAATGCTTGCAAGGTTGAGGTTCATCTTTACATAAAGTTTATGGAAATTGTCACGTTTCCAGAATTGCATATTTTTTTTAATTCAACTGCTGTCTGCGGGTGCTTTGTGTGCTTTCTGATATTTGAAAGCTTGTGTACATACAAGGACCCTGGTGGCGACAGACAGTGTAGAGACAAACTTCATTAGACAATGAAGAATTTACGACTTGCACAAATATTGCATAACGCGTTTATTGGCATACTTTTTGTTGGTGCACTGTTGACAAAGACACATGGACAAACCTGCCACAGGACTGGAACATGCAAGTATGCACCACTATGTTTTTTCACTTTATGTGAACCTAAAGACTGTCACAATAAATGAGTCAATTTAAAAGTTGAAATTAAATTTTTTACTGTCCGATGTTTTCCGAGATTGAATTTTTGATTGTATGTTCGTGTTATTTGGATTTGGTACTTTTTATTGGCGTTGTTCCAAATGTGTGTACGGTGAAAGAACAGCCCTTTGAACCCGTTGAGCTGCAGCAAACTTTGTAGTTGCGTTGTTGTTGAAATATGTTCTTGCTAACTGGTTTGAAAGCTCAAAAGCTACCATAAATCAACACTAGTTATTGTCAATTTACTTTACAATTTTGCTCAGTGACTTTGCTGTTCTTGTGCTCATTTCAAATGGTACCGAAATACAGCAAAAGCCAATCATTGCTAAATTTCATTATCTTTGATCGTCTTTGTGTGTTTATTTTTGATCGCAAAACCAAGCATAACACGTTGGAAACAAATTCAACTTAAATTATCTTTCGCTATTTTTGTGGGTGACATTTCAATTTCATTAATTCATTATTTCCAAGATTTATTAAATAAAACGGATCGCGATTCACGGTCAATGATGAGTTATTCCCCGGTTTATATTATACAAGTCTTTATATTATACAAAGCCATTATACAAGTCGGGAAGTAGCAAAAGTGTTCCTACTTTCGCGAAACAGTTTCAAAACGACGTTTCATGTATCATTGCCAAAAACTTTGGAAAGTTTTTGGAATAACTAAAACTTTATCTAAGCTTACCAAACATCAATCACAGTCCTTTCTACTCTTTGAAGGAGGTGTTTTTATTACCGAGGTGTATCATGTCGGACAACAGCGGAGAAATCAACTTGAACTCTCTAGCGTCACCAACCAGCGATCCGAGATGGACCGTCGACGGAGGAGACATGTTCGAGTATTCGTATAATCCCTGCATCGGCTTTTCAAGTCCACAGTTTGAAAACTTGGCTGTAAGTAACAAAACAAGGCTCGTCCTCATCACCATTTCAGTGACACAATATAAGCATAAACAATGTCACGTAAGATAAAGTAAAGGTTGCAAACTCATTATTTATTCGCCATTTTACTTGTAAGCGTTGCTTGCAATTTACGAGATTGAAGATGCGCAAATGCGTGAAATCGATTTCCTAGAGTGAAACAACTTGCGATTTGATTTGACCGAGTCGCTAGGGCCAGGGAAAGAAAACTTTCAGGATACGTCTCCGTTTTCCCCATCAGCTCTGTTTTTCACATACAAAACTAAATCAGCAGTATTTATCATACAACAACCATTTAGTTCAGTTGAAATCAAGGTAATTGAATGTTTAGAAATTCGTAGCGAACCACTGCACGTTTTTCAAGATTTTGAGGTTTCTGATTGAGGTTTTGCAGCGTTACTAGATCGCCCGATGATTTCATCAAGCCAGGAAACTTCGCAAGTCATTTAAAAACCTTTAAAAACGCAAAGTCACTACAGTGGCTGTAAATTTTCCAGTCATAACTTACCGACCGACAGAGCTGGAAGTTGTTCAAAGCCTCTACGGATTCAGCAAATCTTCTAGTTTAGATTTTAAAAATTTTTTTGTCGTTTTCGGTTATTGTTTTCTTTGTGGGTGACGTGATAATGAGGGCATGTTTTCGTTATTTTATCCAAGTTTACCTGGCCCTGGGCGCCAACCCAATAAGACATATTTTGGCTCAAGCTTTTTCTGGAATCTAGGCTATGATCCACGTCTTTAGAGCCCTTGATTTACCTTCTAGCATATCTGGAGCCAGAATTATGGCTCAAAAACCCTATTTTAACAAAAATAAAAAACTTGCAGGAAAGGTATGATTTGGCAAAACTTGTGGCAAAACTTGACCAGCCATAACTCGCCAGCAGATTGAGTTAGAGAGCCAGCAGATTGAGTTAGAGCAGATTGAGATAGAAACCATCTAAAGACTCGTGAAGTCTTCTGCTTTAGAATGAAAAAAAAAATTAAGTTTTGGGTTGGAGTTTGGTCGATGACGCCAAGTTTGGGGTATGTTTTACATTTTTATGACCTCATCGTCAAACCAATGACTCAGTTTAGAGGCTCAAAGGTTTTGTGGATTCTCGGCTAGAAATCGAGTCTTTAGAGCCCTTGATTGTTCTTCTAGCGTTTCGGATTTTAAAGTTATGCCAAAAAATTCCAAATATTTCAGGAAGTTTGCGATTTTCCTAATTAATTTCCGGACGTTTGGCCATACGCTTTGAACCAGAAACGCTCCATCAAACCCTCAAAACACTTGTGCAGTAGAATTTGTCTAAAACATCGCTTAATTCGTCAATTCACTCAATTCCTTGCTTTCGTCAGTCCCGGCAGAATCCTATCTTTTGTGTACGTTTCTGTTCGTCTGATTCGCCATCGTCTAATTCGTCAATTTGCTCAAGTAGTCACCTCTTTCCATCCCTTAGAAGCGTTTTATTCGGCTAATAGGTCAGTTGCAGTTTCGCGTTTGATGATTAAGCAGCTAGTGCGTGTGGGAATTCAAACAAATTAAAGGATCTTTATCTGATAATTGTTGCACCTCGCAATTTGTTTCTCGAATTTATACACGAGGTGCGACTCGACTCCCCATTGAAAGAACGCGGAGAGTCTTTAAAAGCTTATTAAAGAATTAAAGGGGTTAGATTAAATGGAGGAGCCCAGATAAAGTAGAGGAATTAATTCTTGCATTCAACCATAGCGACATAAACTTGCATTTTACTGCAAATAAAAGCACTATGCAACGAAGTTTTATGATAAAGTGGACGAGCTTCTATGAGAGAGTTTTCATCTGTTTGCATGAATCGTCACTTCGCCTAAATCGCCACTTTTTTCTAATCCCCTTGAGGTGACGAATTAGGCAAATTCTACTGTATTATATCCTAGAATCCAATAAAACTTTGAGCCACGAAATCGGCTCGGTATGTCGGCTCTCAGGGGATGATGACGTCATCCAAATGTGAACAAAATATGCATAAACATCCGGCCATCATGTAAACATCAAGGGAAAACCCGACATCCAACACTAAAATAATTTATTTTATTGCAAACTGCAAGACCTTCCCGTTCTTTGGAGGGTTTAAACAGCTTTGTACCGCAATTTGCTTGCGAATTATGGGTGTAATATACCCAAATTCAACGTTTGTTCGAGTAGAATTTGTACCCAATTTTTGTTTTTTTAAGAATAATTTTGGCTCCAGATATGCTAGCAAGCCAATCCAGGGCTCTTCTGACTCGGATGATATAGCGTAGATTCCAAAAAACTTGAGCCAACAAAATGGTCAGTTGGGTGGGCGCCCAGACGCAGGTAACTAAGCCAAAAAGTGAGTAAACATGCCTTCATCATAACGTCACCACAAGAAACCAAAAACTCAAGGCAAAAAAGTAATTTTTTAACATCTAAACTAGAGGTCTTCCTGAATCCTTAGAGGGTTCGAACAACCCTCTAGCTCTATTGGTCGGGAAGTTATGGCTGGACAAAGTCATAGCCACTATTGTGGCTTTGCGGTCCTTANCCTGTAACGCCCGCGCCGGCCACTGTGGAACNTATGAGCGACNATAAATTCTGAACGGAATGAGCTAGAGAGTCACCGAACGTATCATTGNATCCGTGAGCCTGTATAATTTGAGATAGGTCGTGCCCACCTGTGACGTCATTATGATGTCATTTCCGGAAAAAAAAAAGATTTTCGCGTAGGCTACAAAACCTAGTTGCGTCCATTCAGTAGGCTACAGAGCCTAAACCAAACACGTTGGAAACAAACTTTCTACATAAAAAATGTTTGTGAAGACGTTGCCTTCGCAATGATGATCAGAAAAGTTGACACTTCCTTTCCTGGGGGTGCCAAGGGGGCAAAAACCTCGGATTTCAGCGGTATTTTGAGGTTCAAGCCACTTTTCTGACAGTCGGTAACCATCAACCCCACCAAACGTGCAGAAAAGGTGTATTACGGTGTTATACAACATCCCACCAAATTTCAAGCCAAAATATTGACAGGAAAATTCTATTTGGGAATAAAATCAAAATATCCACTAGGTGACCGAGCAGTTTTCAGGATCTATTTTTGGCCACAACTTCCCAACCCCTTAGGCTAGCAGCCTAACAAAGGTCTCTGAAGCTTTAGAATAGCTCCCTGAACATTTTAAGCCACTCAGCACCACACTAACGACAATGTGTGGTTCTGTGGACCTCAAATTGTGATCTAGAAGTCAATTTTCCCAACCAACGCTTTTGGACCCCCAAATTTTGCCCCCCGAAAGTGCCCAGGAATCAATAGTATTCCATACAGGATTGAAACATTTCGCAGGTAGAAAACCTTTCAAAACATGTGTTTGAAATAGATTGAAAGTCATATTTTGCCGGTTTGCGAGAACCCTAAGTATTTATTCTAAAACAGTTCGAAACAGGTCCATTGAAATCGATGTGTGTTCTTCACATGTAAGGAAAGTAACAGGTTTTTCAGATTTTCTTTAACTGACATTTTTTGAAAATTTGATTGCTAAAATGTTATTGAATGTCAATGTTTTTTTTTCGTGGAAACTAAGACATTAGTTACATTTTTACTGACTTGAATTTTTTGATTGAATGCATTGCATTCACTGGAAAATTTGATTTTTCTGTTTACTTTATTGTTTCGTCACGAAGATTGGTGAAAGTGATTCTTGTTGTTGGAAAGTCCACTTTAGGTGAGTGAAAACAATTAATTTGATTTGAAAATTTTGTTACTTTATTTGCGTTCGTCGTACAGTTACACAAAATCGACATATTTTGTGTTTACGGGGAGTAAGTAAAGGTATAAGCTTGGGTAGAACAGATGGAAACCCCAGCAGGTAACAATACTTCGGAGCTTAACTTCATATGCGGTAGTTACAGTAGAAAGTTGTTGTTATCATTCCACTCATGACACCCTCTGTGTGTAACTTATATTGGGCTAGATTCATCAAGTTCGTATCAACGAGACACATTTGGAGTACGACCTCGGTGTTCAATCGAGTGAAAGCTTCGTTTCCTCCATAGCAAGAGAAGTTTCAATACGTTATCAATCAGGTGACAGAGAAAGGTGGGAGGTTGCACAAATCAAATCGAATAGAGACTTGGACAACAATCTATACTGAAAGCAGCCAGAAGGTTTTAATGAAATCAAGCATCAATTTTTGAGACTAGTTACATGTTTCAATAATCTACTTCTCTCTAGGTAAATTTTGAACATCTTTGCAATGTTTCAAAATCTTGTTGTACGTTTGTCTTTCCTGGGTTTTCACCGAAATCAGCGCCATTGAATATACTGCATTATCAGTGCACGCCCAAATTGAGAGTTAAGACACAGTGATGTGTTTCTTTTTTATATAAACAAAGATGTTTTCGCAGTTACTTGGGCTAAATTGACACAGTTTACGTTATGAGTATGTTCTTTATGTACATTATGACAATCGTGCAGACTTGTGGAAGTGCTCTAATCCATTTTTTGTGTCCAAAACATCAGGTTATGAACCATCCCGCTAGAATGTAAAGGAATGTTATTTAGAACATTCCAACAATGGAATATATCATACAAAGTATCAATATCCTCGCTTAATCCCCAAGGGGAATTGATTAAATCGGATAATTTCAATTTTGATCACTTCGTATTCCTGTTCCAAAATTTATTTACTTAGTCACTGATGATCAATTTAATTGAATGCTAATCCAAAAAAGTAGCTATTGCAAGCGCGTAAAGATTCAGAAGTAATCTGTATTACAGAAAAGAAACACGAAAAAATTTTAAGTCCAAGAATTGCAATGAAAGTGCTTTGCAGCGTTCTATGTTGATTTGTTTTTATCCATCTTCACTCGTTGTTTGTGCATGAGCGTGCACGCATTTAACCGCTTCGCGGAAGTGTTGATCATTACAAGTTCGTGTTGACTAATCGTTTTACTGAAGCAGTTTAAAGACAGGTGCCTCACTGAACCTTTGCTTAGTAACGTTTGTTGTTTTATTTCATGTGCAAAGCATGCGAGTACTTTTTAAAGTGAAAATTGCTAAAATGCGCAGCATTTCGTTGGTTTGGCAAATGCAGAATGGTGAGGTGGGTGCAAAACAGGCTCCCGGGTGGACGCGCATAAATCACTTCGCGTTTTTGTGTGAATCAAATGCGGGCATTTTGCCATGTTGCATAAAGTTACTGATCTAATAGCACCATGTGAAGTGGATCGAGATTGCAAATGAAAGCAAACAATCAACTTTGACTGGGTTGGGAACGTTTTGTGTTCTTTTTATATCGAACAAATAAACCAAAGCAAAACTTGTAGGAGTATCGAACAAACAATCCAAATTTGGTGTGTACGATGTCCAAGCAAAATGTATTGAAAACTTGAAAGACGCAAATCGCCACATCATTGATTAGCTTCATTTACTGACGAATAAATTACGTTGACACGAAAATTTCTTGGCTGCGTAGTTCGTGTGCGCAGCAATGAAAAATTAGTAGATAAGAAGACCTCTCAGTTACGACGAGACAGCTGCCGTGTGCAGCGTGATTGAGGTTAACAGCTTCTTTTTTTTGAAAATCCTCTTTCTAACTAAAACCTCGCAACCAGTTTCCCTTCCAGGAAAATTCTAAGCTGAGCAAATGTTTGTTCTTTTGCGCACGAAGCGCATGCAACTGCGAAAACATGCACATACACAAACAGTGAAGCGTTCCCAGCGTCAAACGGGTCATGCGATATATATATATATATATATATATATA
>JGI24158J21664_10004185_pt1 | contig 18459 bp, 11 predicted proteins | sample Ectturendosymbi3_FD_21664 | JGI IMG/M metagenome (IMG submission 21664)
GTTGAGATGTATTACAGATCAGAAGACCAGCAGAAGCCAACCAGTTCGAACTGATTCAGGTGATGATAGAAACAGATGAAGGAAGCAGGTGTTTTTGGACAGAAAATCAGTATTTGCAGAACAGACAGAGCAGTGAAAGCAATACTAATCACTTTAGTTACAATTTACAACGCAATTTGCAACACAGCCTAAACCTTATTCAAATAGAATGGACATAAGGAGTTTTGATAGCAAATTCAAGGACAATTCTTGGCGCTCAAGGACGTCAGGCAACCTTCCCCGAGTCACGTTGAGAAAGATGGTGACTCGACTCGAGTCACTTTTTTTACAGAATGACTCGACTGGAGTCACAATCAATGACTCGAGACTGGAGTCGGGTCATTTTTCAATAACTTTGAGCCTCTAATGGACGAACCCAGTTCGTCAGCAAACAAAGAAATGAGCATTATATGCTTCAGTGGCGATCGCGATTGCAGAGGTGGCCACGGACCCGGAGCGCTGAGTCGACTCCTGCAGGATTCTGCGCTTTTCTTTCGGAACCGGACCTGGAGTCAAAAATTTGTGTAAAATCCGACCCTGATCTAGAGTCACTTTTCTATTTCGGCCGTAGCAAGAATCTGTGTGGACATTTCTTAAGTAAAACATAGGTAAATTTCTGTTGCATCGATGATAGCTGGCGTCTGAGCAGGAGTCGGAATCCCAAATTTGAAATATATCAGGAACTGGACCGGTTCCGGTTTCGCATTTTTTGGAACAGGAGCGGAGTTGGAGTCTGAAAAATTGACTCCGAACACCTCTGCAAGATTGGCGCAAATTTTCGGTTTTGACTGTCTGGTCATGCTAGCTACCTTTTAAGGATCAAGTGACCCAACTAGTACAGAAGTAGACCTGAGACTTCGTTTTTCGCTGGGGGGCCAGCAGTGCACAATATATTGACACCTTATCGTGGTTTGATGTAGTATTTGTATATCGTGATCATAGCAGTCGGTCTCATATTGTTACTTGAGACTTTTCCTGATACTGGTAAAGTGATTTAGGTTTTTCAAATCCCAATCCAATCAAAAATTATATTCCAAAATGTAATGCAAATGCGAAAACCAAGTATTGTTTAAATCCAAATTCCTGTCAGTGTTATTAGCGTAAGCCCAGGTGATGACGTGATTATGCCACAGAAGCAATAGAAAAGTGAACCTTGTCAAATGGGCAATCTCAATTGCTATTATGCTGAGGATCGTCGGTTCAACTCTTTCTGTGGTTGGCTCAGGGTGAGACAGCATTGTGGCTTCAGCAAATGGGTCCCAACGTCTCGGTAACTGCAATGCACTGTTTTGAAGGTCGTCTTTTGCTTGTGAAATCCGGCATTAAATGTGGCGACGTGATTATGCCACATATTGGCCTAACGATGAATTCGTAGCAGCTAAACTTAGATATAGGCTAAATTACCAGCAATCAAACTTGCTTAAGCAACATTGAGCAACATTTTCCAACTTATCGGGCACCATTTCATACTATATTGGGCACCATTATCTAACTTATTGCGCACCATTTTATAGCATGTTGGTGCCATTTCGTAGCAAAAAATGCATAGGAAAATGTTAAATTTTATTTGACTCGACATTGACTCGAGGTTGCAAATCAATGACTCCAAGTGACTCGACAATTCTGTGACTCGACTCTGACTCAACCAAGTTATGACTCATCTCTGGCTTGACTCGAACATTTTTAGGTTACTCTGACTCGACTCGAAAGGCTTGTGACTCTGACTTGACTCTGACTACACAAAATGACTCGGGCACAACACTACCCAGTTGGTTACAAACTACGTAGGTGTGAGGAAGGCAAGGGAGATCCAAGAAATCCTTCCATGTGCTCTTTTTCAGTCCACTTCAAATTCTTGCCCGATGTTTCCTGCAAGTCTAAAATTTAACCTTGTTTTACATAAAACTTCCATCATCATACTTTCAAACAATTTTTTTGTATCTCAACGACCGTCTTTCATGGTCATTGTTCTAAAATCCAAACAAATACAAATGAGTAACTTTCTCTGATTTGCTTGAATGCTCATTGCTTTTCCCAGTTTGGGGACTTCGCGGTCACGAGCTGAATGTATCTGTGTAGAAAAACAGCAACGTACAAACTTAACAGTAACTTTAATACTGGTGTATTGTATTGTTTCGTAGCTATATGACAATTTAACGACCAAAGAAAATAACATTCAAAACATTTGAGAAATCATAAATGACCATTTTTTTAGCAATGGCGCAGCGAAAGATCTTGCGATCACCTGGTCTATAACTGCACCACTGAGTGTATGCCTGCACAGTTTTGACTGAGTTTCCATCATTATCGGTACTCCATTTGAAGAAGATTATAATTATTATCGCGTGTAATGGTATTGTAGGACTTTCTTTTATTCAATTCATAGATGCCTCTTTTGATATTATTGAATCAGTTTTGACGTTTTCAGGATTAATTTTTGTGTTTGATGTTTTGCTATGAAGGTAGGTTGACCTTGAAACGGATTGTAATTGTGACATCCGATCTTTGGGAATGGGTGGTGATATTAAATTATTGGTTAACAGTGCCGTAAATATGCTTCGGTTGCTGCAAGGTTTGGAAACGCATATAATAGCCTTATTTATTTTCTTTCATTTCTACTAAGCTTTTTTTACTGTGTGTGTGTGAAAAGGGAAGGTAGTGTCTATTCTACCACCAAGATTCTCTGGTGGCAACAGATCAGCTGGAGCTGTTGTGCTGCCAGTCGAACATTCGGTCTGGTGGCATGACGCAATTCGAATAAAAAGGTCAGTGTATCACGCAATTGGCGTGCTGCGTGTACTGTAGTGGTTATGCTTCACATCCGGTATGCCATTGACTGTTTTTCGGTTCGACTCTCACCTTGGCGACTTTTCTTTTTTTCTCTTTTTTCAAAACTTTCCAAACTTTACGCTTGGGTGTTAGGTTTAGAGTTAGCATTATGGTTATTAGTGTTATGTAACGTTACGGTTAGCGTTAAGGTTAGCTTTAGGGTGAGCATTAGGTTAGGGCTACGGTTACAGTTAGGTTTAGGGCTTATCTTTTATTTTTACTTCGTTTCTGCTAAGCCTGTTGCCGCTGGCATCTTGGCAGCAAAATAGACACTGCCAATAGGGAAATGTGTGGATAATTTTACCTCTGACTCTGCAGCCCTGGTAGAAATATACCAAACCTTACCCTTAAACCATAACCCTAAAGCTAAACCTAACCCATAAACCTTAACCATAAACCCTCAACCTAAACCCTAATCTTAACCCTAAACCTAAACTGTAAATCTAAACAGAAAAGTTTGAGAAGTCTTGATAAAAGTAATGAAAAGATGGTTCATGAATAATTACTACTACCAAAACTAAAGGCACATGGTGAGAGCTGAACTGAAACCATTTGCACAGCAGATGTAGATGCACCCATTAGACTACCATGATGATGCAGCTAAAGTGACAAACTCAGCATTTTCTTCGAACTGCGTCATTGTCGGTTGACCTACTGCCACTTTCTATGGCAAAACATGGTACATTGGCATAGTGCAAGATGTTGACCTGGAACAAGGAGATGTTTCAACATAATTTATGCATCCTAATGGATTTCCTTCATTTGTTTTGGCTGCAAAAAGAGGATTTCTGCTGGATACCAATGTAGAACCTTATTTGCATTATTGAAAGCACCATGGATAAAAAAATCAGCTTGTGACTACTACTATGTTTCTTCAAGATCAATAACAAAGATAATGAAGAGATGTGAAGAAATTAGCTCTACTAATGCTGCTATGTGAATTGGCACAAAATTGATATAGGCTACTGGTCTTTTACGTTGTATACTGAGACATGAGGTTGTTGTGGGGCAGAATTTCATTTGCTGTTGAATTATTTGTACCATGCATGTCGAGAATAACCATAAAAAGTGTTGGACCATAAAAAGATGATAAATTTTTTAAAGTCAAGAAATTTGTTGATTTTTGGAATCATTTGAAAGAATAAAAATAATGCCATCTGAAGTGTGTATAAGATAATATATGGGTGAACGTGATGCAAAAAAAACATATATGTATATTATGTGAAGTATGATTTATATTTGTATCCATCAGATAAGATCTCTGGATCAGACAACTTTAGGTTTTAAATGGAATGGAATTATGAGGAAAGTTAACTGGTCTACAAAAGGATTATAATTAGTAGTGACAATTTAGAAAAAAAGGAAGTTCCTCTATATTATATATAAATCAGATTACATTTTAGATTTCACAATGGAATTATTATTTTCCTGAACATGAACATAATAAATGCAAATTTGTGTTATTTTTCGTTTCAATTAAAAATTTTTAAAAATCATTAACACTTTAAGAACCGGTCTACGATATAATCGTACTTTGATTTCGGCCTAAAAAACAGCAGTTTTCAGTTGCCTTACCAACGCCCTAGCTCCTCCGCTGATTGCGCTAGAGAGCTGTTCAAGTTCCAAACAGATCGGCCAGTCTACTAGATTGCACTCGAAACAAATTTTTTGGTTGGGGAGTGCGGATTTTTTGTGACTGACGTTATAAGTGAAGTAGTTTTAGGGTCATTTTGGCTCATGTTGCCTGGCCTAGGGCCCAACTGCTAGGCCAAAGTGTTTCGCTGAAGTTTCCATTGGAAACTAGGCTCGAGTCCGAGTCTGTTGAGCCTTTGATCGACTTTCTAGAGTTTCTGGTTCAAAAGTTATGATCGAAAATAAACAAATTAATTAATTATCTAATTAGCCAATTAGTCAAAAATTTTTACTAACTAACATCATAACTTTTGAACCCGAAACCCCAGCAGGTCATCCAAAGTATCAAAAGACTCGGATTGTAGCCTAGTTTCTAGTAAAAATTTCGGCGAAAGACTACCACCTAACAGTTGGCGCCCAGGGCCAGGCAAAGTAGGCCAAGGTGGCCTAAAAGTCCTCCATTTATGATGTAACTCACAAAAAACCCACATCCCCAATCAAAAAATTTTTTTTCGAGTGCAGACTAGAAGACTTGCTGTGTCTTTTGAGACTTTTACCGGGTTTGTAGAGCATACCGGACTGGAGAAATTCCCGCGCAAAGCCAAAAACGTTGAGTCATTTTTTTCCAAAAATCCCTGAAACCTAGCGGACGCCAAAGAGTTAATGAATGGGATTTTGTTCTTTTTTTCTATTTTTTTCACAAGTTTCAACATGTTTTCGATCTTTTCAAAAATTTTTGTTGATGGGTTTAAGCACACTTAAGAACTGTATTGCTCAACATTAATTAAAAATATATCAAAAATGTATAATACCAATTAATTAAATGGGTATATACTAGTATATCAAGATGTAATTTTTTGCCTTAAGTTCAAAAATAAACATGGGTTACCCAGATACAATAGTATCTCCATAACACCAGTTCTTCATAAAATTAAAATGAAGTCAATAGAAGTTGTGCTGTTTGAGTTACAGGTATTTGAAATATTGTCATGCTTAAGTGCAAATGAAAAACATGTTGCCCTATAATAACAATTAATTAGGGTTCAAAGGTCACCAATAAAAACTTTGTCTTGTTTGGTTCAGCATGGAACCTTGCACTTCGTTGTAACATACTAAACGAAAATGTTCAGAGATCTAGGAATAATAATCAGTTGAAGTTTCAACAGCAAAATTCCAAATTTTTTTGCCCAATCTTCAAAAGCATCAAAGTTTCAAATGCTCCTAATTTCGGAAATACAGATCTAATTTCTAAAATTTCAAAATTGTTGAGCTCAGAAGACTGTAGATCTTTTCCCCTTATGAAATTTCATGAATTTTGATAAGGGTTAGATAACAAATTCAAATTTTGTTGGATCACTTGGCTATCGGATGCAACAGTTGTGGACACTTTCGCTTGGGGCCACTAGAAAGACAGTGCCAGACAGGCAGGCTTTGCAGCAACAAAGGCTGAGGTTGCGAAATGGCAAAAATACCATGACCTCTAAAGCACTTACCACTTTCAACCAGTAGCAGTTGGGACCACTGATGTGTATGGCAAGTCCGTCACCCCTATCTTGAGTGGCCTCGCAAAGAAACTTGTTAATATGTCTGGTGACCCCAGGGAGTGACAGTGACTCCACCAGCGCCTGTCCCTGGCTGTGGTCAGAGGAAATACTGCTAGCATATTGACCTGTGTGCAAATTTGATCTAATTTTATCTGTACTTTTTTAGTTGGTTTTAGTGTACTGACCAGTACACTACTTGCCCCTGTATCAATGTGTAGTTATTGGCTTCCGAATCCTTGTTCTTTCTGTAAGTTTCGTTGTCCCCTCTGAACTTGTGCTATTACTAGGGCAACCAAAAGTCAATGAAGTCAACATTTTTCTACCTTTATTAAAGTATCAAACGTCCACAAATCAAATTTCATACTCATACCTTGAGCGACTCCCAAGTTATTAGGTCAAAAAAGTCAAAATTTATCATTAGGTCAAAATTTATCAGTAGGTCAAAGTTACCTTGCAGTACAGTTTTTTCTCTTTATCAATATTTTATTGAAACTACAACAACAGATATTGTCATGCGTTTGCAAGTTTGGTTGCAATTCTGTGATAATAATAGTGAGTTTGTTTCGATTTCTGTCATAATAATGTTGTTTTGCTAACCATTGGACGATTGAATACTATGTTGGCTATGCGTGGTAAGGCAAGAAAAGTGGCCTGTTGGTTTGACAAATGCTCAATCCTTCATGCATGTAGTGTTTTAATTTCATGATGTTCTCAGGTTTCACTCTATTAATGTGCTAATCAATATATCATCATGAAGTTAAACAACCAAGTTTTTTTTTAAATTTTGAAGTATGGTGCATGAATATGTTTCTGAGTTGACCACAACACCAAAGGTTGAATTATTTTGCAGTTGCAAACGCAGAAATTTATAGGTCAAAATAAAGTCAAAATCTGTATATAAATCATAAAATCAAAATTTTCAGGTTTTAGGTCAAAAAATGGTTCCCCTTGCTATTACTGTTTGCATTTTCTGTAAGGAAAAAAATGTATATTTGGAAACATGTATTGATCTATCTATTCAATTGAACATTTATTGATCCAACAATTGTCCCTTTGACAGTATCTAGGCTTAAGCAAAGCCAACAACCCCCAGTCAATAAAATAAAAAATAACTTAGCACATAAAAAAAATTGTTCATAAAATTGTTTTGACCTTATTTTCAACATGGTAGTGGAATTGAGCTATTTGGTTTTGCTGATTGCCTTGTTTTATGGCTATGCATTTCATGGCCAGCCAAGTTGGCACTGAGTCTCATCATACAATAGGGCAAACATTTCTCTAGAAGCCACATGTTCAGGTGCCATTGGCTGGCGGGCCACAAAGTAGCTAAATAATATAAGATGAAATAACATTTTTTCACCTGCTATGCCTTCAAGATTGAAAAAAGTTACATCATATAAAGTTGACTTCCACTGGTATTGCTAGCTTCTCTTGACAAATTTGCCCCACCATGTCAAGTTAGAGCAGTGGTTTTCAACTTGGGGGTTGCGACCCCCAGAGAGGTTGTGACCCATTTTTGGACGGGTTACAAGTAGATATTTTTTGTATGCAGTTGTATCACATTTGCTTCATTCGGGTGTTTGATGGGTGTTGTTGGGTTATAGTGGGTTGCTATATTTGGGTCATGGTACAAAAAAGGTTAAAAACCGCTGAGTTATAGGTTTATTATTTCTACTCACTATTGACAGTAAGGTACTGCCTAGTGACTAATCTCTGATAAAAAATAAGAGGTTTGATTATAACACCTGGGCATCAGTATGGTTCAGTGCACAGTATAGGTATACACATTAGAGGATTTTTTTATGTGTCAGCAATTAATGTTATGTGTTAAAAATTAACAATATTTGGACCTAGACCTTATTATTTGACCTCCACGCCCCCTACAAAACAAATTGCTCTAGACAGTGGTTCTTAATCAAGGAGCATCAATAACTTTCCCGGGGGGTGCTAGCCCTTAAGTGCTGTACAACATTTGAAGTTTGTTCAATAAATTTACCAAACAATACATTTGCTTTTGCAACTTTTATAGCCAGAGGAGCTTGAAACAAAGGACAAGTATATACTTGAGGAAGGCACGGTAAAGAAAAGGTTAAGAACCACTGCTCTAGATTCACAAAAACAGATTTTGTCTAAATATTTTGTGCAAGTGGTTCATTCACCATGTCAAGATTTTTGTCTAGTGATGTTTTAGCTTCAGCCTGTTTTTCATTTTTCCAGTTTTGTGACTTAAATCTGCACCATTGCTCTTAAGCTTTTGATGTCATCAGTTAAATAACACATGGTCAGAAAATGAACTACCAACAGGAAGCAGTTTTCAAGTTAAACGTTGTCTTTTTTATTGATGTCATGCCAAAGTTTACATGATACAAACAAAAAGACTTGTGCATGTTCATGTTTGTTGAAGCAGTTTGTTTGTAATGTATATGAACTTGTCTTCAGTTTCAGAAGATTTGGGTCCTAGTCTTAAGTTAGCTTTTCTTTAGAAACGTGTGTGCGACTGCAACTTTACTGTTTGTGTTCACGTAGGATATTTTTTTACTGAGGCCTTCTTTTCCAAATTTTTTGGTTCTCGTACTTCTTGCATAATTGAGTAAGATCATGGCTGAAGCATTAAGTGCTGAAGATATTTCTTCTAATCCTAAAGCAAGTCATCCATTTATTGGTTTGCTGTTATCAGTAGTTTCTGCCCTTTTGGTGGGAGGTAGTTTCATCCTGCAGAAAAAAGGTTTGCTAAGAAGTACATCCAAACACCAAGCGGGTAAGATTCCATTGTTGTTAAGAAACAGTGTTGCTTTGAAGTCTTGTAGGGTAAAAAGCTCAATTGTCTTTAAGTTTGGAACCAGGGTACTGAAGTACTTAGTTTTTATATTTGTAAGCTTTCAACGGTAAGAATAACCTGATTTTGCACGCTGTGGCATAATAAGTGCACTTCAAAAGAATCCATAATGTTTTAAGTCTTTGTTTAACATACATATTATTCGGTAGAGCGTTTTGCTATGCAGGAAACACTGATTGTATTGCGCGTTTCAGAATACTTGGTAACTGCAAATAAAATTCAATCATGATATTTCCTTGAACCAACAAGCAAGCTAAACGGCCATTTCATCGTGGACGTCATGTGGTACATCTGCAATCTGCACTTCAGCGCCTTTGACAGAAGTATAACTTGCAAAGAAATACAATTATTTCCTTTTAATTCACATCGGAAGGAAATCATCTTTTTTTCAAGTTATATTTTTGTCAAAAGTTTGCGAGTTAATTTGTCAATTCACAGCAAAAGAGCATTTTGTCACTTTAAGTGAACAGGCAGCTTTCACATGCTGGTGTGTATGGTTTGCTTTGCAATGTTTTGCGGGGTGTCGTTTCTCCAAAGTGAACACACGTCCACTCCCGCATAGGCGTCGCCAGGGGGGCCAAAGGGGCCATGTCACCCCAAATTTTTAGAAAATATAGTTATTTTGTGCTTTGAGAAGCGTTTATCCAAACAAAATAGTGTTATTCGCCTAAAATCTAACATTTTGCCCCCAAAAATTTCTGGACTGGCTACGCCACTGCACTCCCATTAAGTTTCTTAGAGCTAATGGTGTGTATGCCCATGCCGTGGCGCATACAATATGATCTCCAGCGCGGTTGTATACGCGCGTGAAGACAGGCAAACCTAGTCTCCCTGTGAAACACCGTTTAGACGGTTTTCATTCGGTGTGCTTGATGATTTTTCTTCCCGTGAGCTGGGTCACGGAAGGAGTTCATTGGTCTGTGATTTTTCTTCGTCAAATCGATTAAATTTATTCTTACTTTTTTAGTGTCTGTTGTCTTAACCCCTGTGATTTTTTCCGGTATTTGCCTTTGGCCTCAGCGTGGAAACGTGTGCTGTTTGCTCATTCATGCAGATGGACATAAAATGTCGAATGCTGTATTTTCTGCAGGCACTCCTCACAGTGGTTTCGGTTACCTGACGCAATGTACTTGGTGGCTTGGCATGCTGGCAAGTGAGTGTCTCAGAATTTCTCTATTTGCCTGTCGAACTCAACCGCCGGGTCGTATTTATGCATTTTACGACACATTTGAAATAATTAACAGTTCTTATGCCACAGAATAGCATCGGTGGAATGCGTGCCGTTGACCTGAATTCGAAGTAATCTAGAGATTAAGTTTCCCATTGATTAGTATGCTGTACGTTACATCCCGCTTGTGCATAGACGTGGTACGTCAAAATTATTTGATGGGGCAAAGTAATTTTGCAGAACTTTTTGCCTTACAGTATTCAGGTCAAAAGTTAACTAAACAGTTTTGTTTGACGTTTTGCATTTAAGGCATGTTTGATGTAAATATCCGAACGATCAAAAAAGGTCGTCTACACACAATTTCTTACATTTTAAAGAAATTTATTTTGAATTACACTATTAAAAAGTTTGAAAATGTTCAGAGTACATTTTATTAAAAAGTAAAATGGACTTTTATCTAATTTTTTACAAAACCTTTGTCCATTTTACCGATCTTTTCCTCCGATTATATGCCAAGTTTGGTTTTTGCACCTATGTGTAAACTGTAGGCAGGGCTTTTTAAGGCGTTTTAGGGACCCGATTCGGGTCCCTAGAGTTTCAAATCGGGTCCCTAAAATCAGAGAAAATCGGGTCCCTAGAATCAGATAAATCGGGTCCCTAAAAATCCAAACCGGGTTCCTAACATTTTCCTTAAAAAAAAAACCTGCTGTAGGACTTAGCAAAATTTGTTTTCTGCTACGGCTGTGTGTTTGTGTAAATTTGTGTGATATTTTTGATAAAAACAATGTTTTTGTTTTTCTACTGCGTTTGCATGTTTGTGTTCTTTTTAGTTAAACGCGCAGGCATTCATGTTGTATTTAAGGACAGTGAAAACCTAACCTAAAGAACAAACGTAGACAATATTTGGCAACGAACATAAGGTTTTGCTTCACGTGTTTCAGTGGCGGTTGGTGAAGTGATCAATTTCATCGCCTACACCATTGCACCTGCGATCCTCATCACGCCGCTTGGAGCACTTCGAGTGATTGTAAGGTGAGCAGATTGATTCGAGGTAAGTTTACCCTCGAGACATTATTCTTTCATATTTTGGTTGATGGCATCAGACTGCTTAAACATCTGAAAATGAAAGCATGCGTGCAGCACTCATAAATTGCCAAATGAAACTCTGGCTGTTTTTACGAAATCAGAACTACGATCGTTGTCATTGTATTGTTTTAAGCAATTGAAGGTAAGCTTGGAATCGCCGATGTCTGTCTTTTCGATTTCAAAATTTGCTGTCTTTGTGGCAACGCTTCGTTGCGGTGTTCATCACGTGAGCGCTCAGGCGTTATTCTCGGAAGAGCGATTACTTCCCCACGTGATTTTCTCGTACCCGACGTGCTTGTGATGTCAGAGCCTTTCATGTCACTCTCACGTAGTTTAGCCCTGCTTGTTGGAGTTGCATGACGTAGTGCGGCGGCACTCATTTGAGCAGCTCGACGTTGCGACACTCTCTCCCTTAACTTCTTGATGTGATCGGGAACTTTTGGTGGTGCTGGTGGTATTATCTTGACGTATGGTAGGGATCTGTAGATCACTGCAGAGTTGTTGCACCACCTGCAGTATTAAAGGAACGGCGTTGAGTACAGTGGGTATAAAGGGTTTAGTTGGACTAGTTTTGCAAGTGTTCGTTAGAAACCTTCGACGTGAACAAGAACACAATTCTGCCATAATGATTTTGTTTGTTATTTGTTCATGTCATGCAAAACTGCAGGTTTTCGATCTACCTGGGTTTTTATCGTTGAATTTCAGATGTTTGCATGGTTTGGTTGTAGCGATGTAATCTGTCGTAATTTGCAGTTGAAAATAGACTTTAATAACCGAAACGGAAATGTACTGTAATTTGATAATTTTGCAAGTACTTTATGGGATGGATACTTCACAAATCGTTCGTATGTATAAACACTATCAGTGTTTTTAAACAGAAAGTTTGAATTGCTGGGAAACTAAGCGCAATCCATTCGAAACGAAAGCCACTTAAAGTTTTTTGCTCAGCTGTAGTTTGAATATATTATTCGTTAAAAACGAGCCACTGTCATAACGTTTGGCTGTTGTATCCAGGGTTGAAAAGCTAACGAGCAACAATATTTTTAAGTTCCAGGTAATATGTTCTACTATAAACTGTATTTAGGAAATATATTGATTGCACCTAAGTGGGAGAACTCACGGAAACACAATGGGTTTTGTTGAAAGAAAGCAAATTATTCCATATGTGTTTGCCACTATTTGTAAAATGTAATCTAATGCTAGCGACGATCGTGTACATTTCAGCAATACGGCAGCAGAACAAACTAGGACTGAATGATTAGCGCAGTTGTTTTTCGGCGTAGCGACAATACTATACCTGATTTCCGTGTTTATTGTCGATTGACGGTGACGAACTTTGGGTTTGTAGTTGATTTTCCCGAGAATATTACTGCGAATTCCCTTAGCTTTTATTCGCGTGTAAGTCTCCTCTATCTGCGTAGAACACTCAATGTTAATACTACTTCAGGGTCGATCCTGTTTGTCACCTCAACAAAGGAAACTATTACTTCCGGGAACGACTCGTGGTTGTGGTTTTAAATGTCCAACCTGGAGCAACGTATAGTTTTGTTCATTTGTAACCGTGAAGATTGATCCTTTTAAAGACATTTAACGTATGGGACGCCTTATTCTTGAACGTGACTAATCTTAAATTGAACGTGACTTAACCTAAATAAGAAGCAAAGGTCTCAAACTCATGACAGACAAAGAACCAATTTGGACTGACGAAGACTGCCGCTTGGTCGACAATTGGGTAGGCCTTCACTGCCTTAAAGCTACACACCGGGTATATAGTGCATCTCAATGCGCAACAGCCTTTAATCGGCGCTATGCATGCATGAGAAATGCAACAGACTTGCAAGCAATATGAACTCAACAGTTACAAAACAATATTTCACGAAAAGAAAGTTGGATGACTCTCGGCCAAAGATAATAATTAGCTTGTGAGAGCGTGTTTGAGATCCCTAATCTAAACCCTGTCTCGAGGTAAAGTCCAACCAGCATTATCTATTGCTGAGGATCATCTGTCCCAAGGCCCACCCGCCCATGGCTCCATATCATCCATTTATGTTGGAACACTTTAATAATGTAATGAAAACTCTACAACTGCATTCTGCATCCAGGTAACAATCAGGATAAAACTGCTGAAGTGAATCAACAATTGCGTTTTATGTTGCGTTGCGACTGCGCAAGACTACAAATGGGTAGTGATCTGACACTAAGACGTTCGTTTTCATATCTCTATGTTAGCGCGTGGTTTTCAAGGAACAAAAATTCTTATTTCAATTGAAAAAACGTTGTTTTTGCGGCACCAAAGTGCTCATGTCAGTTTCACAATTGCACAAGCATTTTGTTCAATTTCTGGTCAATTTGTTGTAAACGCATATTCTACTATTTAATTAAAGAGTTTTGCGGTGAAGTACTGGAGAGAATCATTTTCTTTACCACTGTGCGTTTCAGTGCTAAATTAGGCGTTCAACGAGTCTTTATTTCTCATCAGAACGAATAAAAAATACTTTTTACTCAGAAGACTTTATCGCTAGATGATTCCGCGATTGTGGTATAACAGTTTTTCGTGTTGCCCTGCTTTTCTGTGGAACAAAAATCTGTTTTGCTGAGTTTGCTGTGTCAAATTGTCAGTTTCATCATACATCTAAAAGTATTATGAACAAATTAAGTGGTGAAATTCAACGAATTTTGTCAGGGTCATTATTGCTACAGTGTATTACAAAAGTTATAGAGTGTCACCAAGTGCAAACACACGGTAAAGCAACTCGTTATAAACGTTTGTGTTTTTACCAAACTGAACGCAGCAAACAAATCTATGCGGCATTAGGGAGCAGTATAGTGGTATTGGTTATCAAATTCATTGCCACGTGTATGCTGCTGATTCAGTTTGCCACGTTCTGTATACAATAGCTGCGGCTTATGCTAATATCGTTATTCGCCCAGCCTGCCTTTATGTAGATTTGCCCACACATTATTATCTGTTCCCTTTCGTGCATCAAGTGGCGTTTCGTGCACCGCCTGTTACCACCATCCGCGCTCTCATAAATCTAGCCCTGCAAAATAAACTGCCTTTCAACAGCTGCGTTGTTTACATTTTGTCGATGTCAAACCCTCAAAGATTGCTCCTATTCACAACCCAAATCTTGTGCGTTGGCCCTCAACGATCATTAACGACCGACTGAATGCAAACTGCTGGACACAAATTACTCTATGAATAAGTAACGTCTTCGCTCGTTCTAGCTGTTTGGTGGTCTCAGAATTCATCAGTTTTACAAAATACCGTATAATGTCTAACTCCGGTGTTGCTGAAGTTTTTGGTGTTTAGTCTAGGACTGTTTTTGAAATCTGTTTTCTTGCAAACTGTACCTCATCTTCAGTCTTTCGTCTCGAGGAAATAGATCGAGGTTCGTCGCCTATCCAGATTGTGATGCCGCCTCGCCGCTGCTGTTGCGCTTTAGCTGATTGCCCTTCTGAAGCTTCCTGAAACAGTTATCGCCTCTAGCAACTCAGTTCGCTTTGTTTTTGCAGCAACATTATTAGTTAACTGATGTGATTTGTAAAACGCTAATTGTTGCCGCCTAGCATCGGTATTGGTAAAGATAGATGAGTGTTGGGGACGTTTTCACGCACAATTGTGCCAATGGCTCGCTACTATAGCATCATTCCCTTTACGTTTGGACGCGTGGACTGGCAATCGACAAGCTGTAACAGAACCACACTCACAAATTACCACACCCCGCTGCCGCCAAACAAGGAGAGTGATAATAAAGCAAACGAATTAAAAATGCGTGCAGTTTCAATTGCAATTGCTTTTTGTTGTCAAACACAAAGACTACAAAAGGGAACCAGTTTTCTGTGCTTCGGGGGGTTGCCTGAGATCAACGAATGGCGTTTAACATGTTCAGGATGGCCAAGCTGTGTTTTCGTGGTTTCTGCACACATAGTCTGACGCCTTTAAGGATATACAATGCGAAGTGATTATACACTCATTGAAAGTCAGTGAGAAGTTATCCTCGGAGGTCATTGAATTTTGGACACTTCGTACAGCGCTCGTGCTTTAGGCCAAGGAGTTTCGCGAAAAATTCGCGACAGTCACCCCTCGCCGCAACCAGAAGCCCCACGTTGCGCCCGCTACGCATCTGAGGAGGCGAATGGGGACAGCGCAATGCTTCTACTCTGAGAGACTTGAAAACCACTCAAAAACGCCAATCTCGCCATACGCTAGTGATTGGAAATTGGAAGATCACTTCGCTCACAGAGAAAGAACACGAACTGGTCGAGGAAGCCAAACGATATTTCCTGGACATTTTTAGCATCTCTTCGACTAACCGTTGCGGCTCTAACGCTGTGGAGCTGGATGATGGGTGGAAATTCTTCTTCTACTCCGGCGTTGATCCAGAAAAGTTTACCCATGCTAGAGTTCAGGCCGCAACCGGGCAATTGTCCCCCCACAAATTTCAAAAACATGTTTAGTTGATGGGTAGAGCAACAAGATACTCTACGAAAGGTCAAAACTAACGAATCCACGATCTCTCTGGGAGACATGAATGCACACATTGGGAACGATGTCGGAGTATGCAAGGGTGTGGTTGGCCGACATGGTGATGCTGACATAAATGACAACGAGAGTATCCTTCTGCATCTGTGCTGTAACAACGCACTGTGCAACATGAACACTTTCGTCTAACAGAGAAATGTGCACAAGTGCACCTGGTTCTGAGATTCTTTGGGTCAATGGGCACTTATTGATTTCTGTATAGTTTCAGCTAACTTGTTCCGTTCAGTGTTGGACGTTCGTGTCAAAAGGGGTGCAGAACTGACTGCTGTTGGCCTGAGGTTTCGAGTCCTCTTTAGGGGTGCTGCCCCCGCGACCATCGCTAGATGAAAAGCGGGTATGAAAAGAAATAATTTATTGCGAGGTCATTGAATTGATAAGTTCAAGTCTGAGCTGAGACACGAACGTTTAAACAATGCTTGAGAATCTGTTGCATGTTTCTTCATAGGATACACCAGTATGCAATATGTTTTGGCTCTCACTTGTGGGAGATTATGTGACTATCTTTATTTGTTGTCTGACCACTTCCATGAGCTACGTGGAATGCTTGGCTTGTTGCATAAACGGTTGATCTTCGCATGCAGCTTTAGTGACGCGTGCTCAGCTAACTGTACCACTTCGCCGGTTAAAGTCAAATGCCGTTAGATTACAATTAATGAAAACTAGGTGATGGAATTATGTGACTTCGCGTTCTTCTCCGCTGTTGCGCTTGTTGGTGCCGCCTATGCCCAAACAAAAGTTATATTTTTGTTTTAAATTTCTGGATCATATTTCAAATTATATCAGTGCATTGCTCACCTCCAACAATGTTAGACTCACTGCATCCAGCGTGTCCTGAATCGAGCGCTGACTCCTGAAAGTCTCCAGGAACGGACTGTCCGTTCCTTTCGTCTGAGGCCGTATCATCAGCTTGCCAGCCGCAAGCATGTTCACTGCTTTCCGCACTTGTTGCCATTGCGGATGGTACTGACCTTTAACGGTACGAAGGGTAGTAGTCGAAGCGATGCGTCGAACGTCCTGCGGAATCTGACACGGCAGTTGATCGTCCTGCAGGTATCGTATAAAACGTCATGTTAGGTTCTGTGAAATAAATTTAAACGGCCTAGTTTATCAAATTTTGATGCAAAGAAAAGCCTAAATAAAGCTGTTTTTAAAAAGTAGCTAGTCTCCACTAAAGCGACGAAGTTGAATAAATCAGCAAATTAAAAAAAATAGGAAATAGATTTTAAGTAACACTACCCATCCTCCGTCCTAAAATCTTCTTTAAATAGAAAAGTGTTACTTTTTAAACTTTAAAATCTGCAAACGAGCTTTAATTTTTCCAAGCTGCAATTTTGTGCACTTCCAAACAGGGTAGCGATTCCTGAGTTTAATGTTTGATAATATTAGATTTGACGAACTTTTTTTAGAAAAATGTCTGTGTCCTGTGTTTTGACATTATTTGGAATCGCATACAGATACGTGTGTGGCGTTGATTGACCTTGGTTAAGGGTTGTGGAAAACATCCTGAGTTCAAGCGCATACTCTGGTACATTGTTAGCTTTATCATAAAGTGAATTATTTTCAAGAGACAACGATAGTACTGCAATGATGAAATATGGTTGCGATGTCCCATAGTTTTAATGCCCGTTCTTCATGAAGAGCCTGGAGATCGATCAGCAGCTTTTGAGAGACTTGTAGCGCACTTTCACTGGGTGAATCACGAACTTCATTTCAGAGTTCAGCTTTTGGCCGTTTGCTCTGAAGAATATAATGCTGATGAAGGCGCACAGGTCAGATAAGCATAGATGTTTTGAGAGTACCCTGCGAGGCGAAATCAGATCAGTCAGCAAATGCTGGTGAATTCATTGGGAAAAAGGGTTTTACCTTTAACAACGCATCGTTTGTGGTGCCTTATTTACATAGAATCACACGAAAGCACTAACAGCATTTCCATACGCTTGAGTGAGTTGCTACACATGTCTCGCCATGGTTCCCTGTGATGTCAATAATCTGACTTTAAAAAACAAGTTAGCTGAGTTATCAAAAATTTCGATTTTGAAAAAAAAGCTTGTGAGAAAGTTTTGTAAACGTATTTTGCTGAATACGTACCGAAAAAAAGTATCGACTCGTATAGATGGTAATTGGAGAGTTTTAGCTCGAAATCCTTTCGGCCCGTTTGTCATGGTTTTCCCACACACGTGTGGGAAGAGCGTTTTTCTTCGATGCGTTGGAAACTTATGTGCTGTTTTGAAGTGGTTCACTAAAATTTTGATGTGGTTATAATAGGAACAAGTTGTGTAGTATTGTCGCATCAGCAGGTAGTAGTTGCCAACGTCTTCCTTTATGTGTTGTATTATAGTCTCCAACAAACTTGGCTTAGAACACAGGTTTTTACACTGACGTTTCTCCTCTGGCGGCGTAAAAACTATGGTAATGCATAGTTCTTTACTTTGACCGGCAGTTCGATTGACCACGGGCGATCCTGTCCGAATGTTCCCACGTAACGTCCGCTGCACGTCCACAATCGAACGCTGCCATCTACACTTCCAGATGCTATCAGACCCTGACCGTCAATGAAGGCCAACGACGTGATTGCTTTCAAGTGACCGCGTATAGATATCTTCATGGGCGGTGGTTTGTTTGTAGGCTTCTGGCGCCGGCGTGTCTGAGTCTGCGAATGTGCAAAGCGTGTTTGGGTTGGCTGTTTGAGGAATCTCCTGCCTAGGTTTGCTCCCATCTCCTTGCAATGATTCAGCTTGTACGTATCATTCAGCAATATTTGTAAAGCCACAACAGTGAC
>JGI24158J21664_10004186_pt1 | contig 18459 bp, 7 predicted proteins | sample Ectturendosymbi3_FD_21664 | JGI IMG/M metagenome (IMG submission 21664)
TTATCACTGACTGAAACATCTGTACAAAATCTACTGACTGCAAGGGCTAAATCATTTTTACACACTTCAAAGCAATAAAAGGTTGAAGTGCTATAATGTTACTTTAATAAAATGAGTGACGTGAAGATCGTCCAAAAAATACAAAAAGAAAAAATTTGTAATGAAAACTTAATTTCACAGTGACAAACGGAAAAAATGGCCAAAAATTGACCAAATTTCACAAAATGGCCAAATGTGTTTTTTCATGGCCAGCGCGGTTAAAAAACTGCCAAATTTTTCGAAATTGGCCATGAAATGGCCAATCTGGCAACGTCGGGCGTATGGCACCGCTGAAAATACCTTTGGGTTAAAAGAACAGCTCTAACAGCATCAGGGTTGCCAGGTATTCATAAGCAAAAAAGGCCAGATCAACCCTTAAAAAAAGCCAAATGGCACCGAAAAAGCCAAATAAAAGATAAATACACAATGACGCCTTTAAAACACCCGAACGCGCTTTCAAAAGACAATATTCACATATTTTATACATTAAAAGAATAAAGCTCACTCCATGAGTAAACTTCTCGAAACTTTTGGATTTGCCGAAGAGTAACCTGACACTGCAAACCTAAAAGCATGAAGTACAGTAAGCAAAACAAAATATTATAAATTCTCGCGCAGAGTTTCCAATGAAAATTTACCATTCTGCGTCCAGAAACAGTGTCTAGAAATCTGCCAGTGCCAGAAATCTGCCAAAATCATCTTTAAATCTGCCAAATCGATATAAAAAATGTGATTCGGTAGAAAAGGCCAAAAAAAACAAATTTCATTTGGCCTTTTTTAAAAAATAAAAAAAAGCCAAAGGAGTTGAGAAAAGGCCAAAAATTACAAATTTTGCCTCAAAAAAGCCAAACTGGCAGCCCTGAACAGCATTACGCAACGCCACACTCGCCCAGCACATCAACATCGCGAGCCGATCATGCAAACGAATAGTGATTTTTCGCCACNTGCTCACTTCGNAGCACTCACACTCCACGCGCTCGCCGCGTGATCAATTGTTTTGGTCAGGCGCGGTCAGTTTGGCAGAATAGATCACAGACCTATATTTTCGCAAGGATTTTGCAAAGTCTCCAACACGTCACAGTGGAAACCAGATTGAATGATAACGCGTAAAGAGCTGGCACATTGTGTGAACGATTTGCTTTGTACTTCCTGCATGGTAGTCGGAGCATGAGCTAAAAGAGCCGTGGCGCTCGCTTTCAAAATTCACTCTTTGCCGCATGTTTAGAGTACAAAATTGTGGGATATGAGCTACCTGGGGCTGCAGAGGATGCAAGCTCACCTCCAAAAGTTTTGATTTGTTAAAAATTTAGTTAAAAATCCCAAAAAACTTCGGCAAAGGAGGTTCGACATTTTTTAACAACATTAATGAAATTATACTTCTTTGGCATTATGCGTATAAACATAAGTTTATTATTTCACAGAATACACATTAAATATATAGGCTATAAAATCAACAAGCTGTTTCTAGTAACTTTGTGCTTCAGTTTGTGAGAATTGATGAGGAACTAATTCCCTTGAAAGTTTAGGCAAAAGAAGGCATTTCATTTAGGTCAGTGCTGTTCCAATCTTTTTGTCGTTGTAGAACTCCTGGCATATTTTCGCGTTTGTCATAGAACCCCCATTAACAAAAATTTAAGATGCACGAATTACTTGTAAGAAAATCCAAAGCGTGGTGCGCTTGGGGTTGATCATGTGTTGACCAAGTATGTTTCTATTTGTTTCGGCAATACTTCATGCAAATAATCCTCTCAAAAATGTCTCATCTTAATTTGTATTCCTTTGCAACAAAGCTGCGCCCTTCCATTTCATTCAGGCTACACCTCGGTTCGTGTTTTCCGCATTAATTGGCAACTTTGCTAACAAAGTTGCATGCTTTAGTCGTGTAGTTTCGCATCCAATCGCAGAAAGTCACGTTAAACCTTGGCCNGTGAGAGAACACGACNCTACATGAGTCCGACTGTTCCTTCCGTTTGTTTNCGAACAGTTGAGATTGATATAAAACACCAGCGAAAAATCTTAACAAGTTTTTTCGGGGGGGCCATGGCCTCTTCGGCCTCATTCTGGCTGTGCCTTTGTCTCATGGTGACCAGCTGCAGTTGCGAACGGCTATTTTCTAAACTTAAGATGGTAGAATGAACAAAGGAGCGCCATTGGACGCAACAAGCTGATCATCTTGATTCTAAAGACCATAGAGCAGTGCTCTTCAACCTTTTCGTTATCGTGGAACCCCTGATATACTTTCGCGTTTGTCATGGAAACCCCATTGACCAAAATTTCAAATTTTTTCAACAAAATCAATTTTTTTTTATTTTCTTATCAAACCCCCATAACAAAAATTTCAACAAAATTTTCAAAATTTCAAACCAAAATGTGATTTTCATAGTAATTCGTAATTAGTGTTTTTCGAATTTTTGTTAATGGGGGTTTGATAAGAAAATCAAATATTTCGTTATTGGACACTTCAACAAATGCACAGTTGTTACTTAGGCAATCAAAATTCAATAAAGTCAATTTTTTTTTTGCCTTTTCAAAGTTTATGAAACGTCCACAAACCAAATTCATGCTTATACCATAACGGAATCCCACGTTATTAGGTCAAAAAAGTCAAAATTTATTATTAGATCAACATTTATGGTTGGGTCAAACTTTCCTTGCAGCACATATTTTTTCTCTTTGTCGATGATTTAGTAAAAATACAACAACAGATATTGATATGCTTCTGTAATCTTAGTTGCAATTCTGTAATAAAAATGGGTTTGTTGCAGTGGCGCGCAGAGGGGAAAAACGGGACGACGGCTCCGGGCATCCAAAGCAGGGGGGCATCCAAAAAATGAAATTACAAAAATTAAATGCTGTAACTAGATGGAGCATGAACTTCTATGTGAAATATACACTACCAGTATCATAAAAAATTCGCAATGGCAAAATCTAGAAAATGCAATCTTAAATAGTAGGTTGCTGGTTTTGACTATCGACTTCGACATTTATTCAGAGATTAAACTGTCTAGCTGTCTAGATCAGTGGTTTTTGAAGGTGCAAGCCTCCCCAAGGGGCGTCAATAAATTTTCAGACGGGCGCAAGCTCTTACGCGCTCCACAACGTGGAAAGTTTGATCAATAATTTTACCAAGATATACGTTTGTTTTTACAACTTATTTAATGTCAAGGAATTTTGAAACAAAAGACAATTACTTAAGGGCAGCGTTTTGGAGAAAGGGTTAAGAACCACTGTTTCAGATATAACAATGATAAAATTTGTTGACGAGTCTGGAAGCTGTAATTGCTGTCTCTGTACTGTACTTGAAAACTGTACCCTAATGTACGCCTTGATAACAAGATACCTACAGTATATATATTTTTTGGTAAAAAAAGATATGTAGCCCATAATGTCCACCGGTTGCTATTTAGGACCAGGTTTTTCGTATTTACAAATTACGTATGCCTAATGGTAGTCACATGGATACCCACAGAATTTATTATTTAACAGTTGTTCACTTGTTCAAGGGTATTTTTAAATAAGGGCCCCGCGGTGTTAATATGCAACAGGCCCCGCGCTACCTCAATCCGGCACTGGTCCCATCCATATTGTTAATCTTTGAGAAAGTACGTCGCATCTCTTGCGCAACCTACCTTTTGTAACAATTACAGCTTAACAATTTTTGAGCGTGTGTATGCCAAGTGCCCATGCATGCAGATACATTGGTTCCCAGCTTTTCGCACGTGCAGATCCCCAATTGAAGTGACTTTCCTCGCGGGCTCCCAACTGCCATATTGTTTGGTTTAAAGTTTGACAAACAACAACATCTTGAAAATTTGACGTGTTGAGGAAATTTTGCTTCAGAAGGCGGTATTAGCGAACTGAAATCATGCTTATCATGTAATTGTTACCTTGCCCGATCCCTATTTTCTTAGAGGGCGTTATGCGACCCGGCCCCGTCATTGGTTAAAAACACTGATTCAGAACATGTCATACGTGTTTTACAAGCACCCTTCTCTGTTTACATTCTTATGCGTCGATAAATTTGTTTCGGACTGCTGCAAGTTAACATGTCAAGGATGAAGATATCAAGCCAAACTTGAGTTGTAGTTTTAAGTCGGAAGCGTAAGCTCACTTTTGCTTAATTTTCAAGGAATAAGCTGTTTTATCGAATAGACACACAATATGCACGGGAGAAAGTATTTTATAAAACTCTACCTTTCAGTCAGGGTCTTTCAAAAATGATGACTTCCGAAAATCACAACGTGGTCCCCATCTCACAAAAGGTTCATCACGTAATATTTGCCCAGATTCTGGTGTGCACATATCTTTATGAATGTATCAGTTCACTAAAACCTCCAGAATATTCTGTGTTGACGAAATATGTCGTCTCTGACCAATGCGTGCACCTGCAATTGGAGAATTTGTGAATTGATTGGTACAGCCCTGGCGTCTCATTGAAAGTTCAAGATGCATAACATCTCGCAAATAATCACGTTATTCAGCTTCAGAACGTCGTATGAGTTCATGTTTTTAAATTAAGTTTTTATCATAAATGCTCGGAAACCTGAAACTTCGCGCGTTTTTGCCACAGCCGACGAGCGGGAGACGGAACATCTCTCAATTCCGAGACGTTCGATGACCCGAAGCCTTACCACGATGATGAAAAAGAGGTTGAAACTGAAAGTAAACAGGGTAGGCTTGACCGTTTGGCACGCGATGTCTTGTGAATATCATTTACGTCCGATAGTCTATACATTAGCAATAAGCTGTTCATTCTTGTCTAACAGTTTTTAATTTTCACGTTCGGATAAGAGTTGTACTCAGGAACTACAACTGTGAAAGCGTGTAGTGGCACAAATCTTTCCTCCCATTTCATTATCAAAAAGCGAAAAATTAAAGACCAAAGTTTGGTAGTAATCTAAAGCATAATCTGATTAGAAAGAAACAGCTGATGACAATTGGTTTAAACTACACAAAACTCAGTTGAAATGCGGTTAATAGGAACAGGAGCGTGCAGAGGTTTGATGATGAACGGGGCCATTGTTTGCCTGTATGTCCTCCTTCCAAATTCTATTACAGTCATTTGAAATATGTAAAAACTAGTGTTGACAAAAAAACAAGTTTAGAAAATTTAAATCCATGCAGCATGTGTCAGTAGCCTTACAATCAATGCCGGATTAATAATGGTAGCAAATCTAGCAGTTGGTACGAGCCCCGCGGTTTTGGGGTCCCGCGGTGCTTTGTGTTATGCTTGTTCTTTATTACAGGCAAGGGTAAATATTAGATTTTAGGTGCCCGAGGCAAACTCTGAAAGAAGGGTGTCCTATATTTCACACACATGCTATACAGAAACTTTCTTCGCTGAAAGCAAGTTAAATTTTTCAATTTGTCTGGGAATTTGCTTCTGCGTGGAAGCCCATTTTATCCTGCACGTTGTTTGAAGTCATTTGATTTTAAATTGTTCTTTGCCTACACATTGAAGTTGTTGAGGAGACCTTTTGGCACATTTTCACATTGTTGTTACTTTATTTTGATAAACATATGACTTGATTCAGAGATTATGCCTCTACAGCGATTAGTAAGATTTTTAATAAACCAGTGCAAAAAACAAGTTCGAAACTGTAAAAAGGGGGGGCTTCACGGCATCTCTGAAAGAGGGGGTCCGCGGCGACCGTCTTGTCGCCTCCCCTAATATCCACCCAGATTATATATTTAGAATTTTTTCAGTTCAAGAAGTCACTATTTTGCTATATTTGCTGTAAGTAATTAAGCGGTTTTCAATTTAATGCTTTTGCATTAGACTACTGTGATTTGAAAATTAAAGTATTTTACAGTTATTTGCAACATTATGGGACCACACTAGCAACAAGGCCAACTTGAAGCAATTTCCAGATAATAATTGATTGCATTGTTATGAATGGCATCTTTAATCAATCATTCCCTATCTTAAATCACCGCTACGCAGGTAAATGCTAAAATCCCAGATCTTAAGGAGAAAAAAACAGAAACCCACCAGGTTTGGCATCACTGGCCAAATCATTTTGAAAGTACTGAAAAGGTAACGCAACTTATAGAACAGGTGAATGTGATATAATAATATTTTTTAAACTTCATTTTTAGTCTCATCTTTCTTTATCTTGTTTTATCGAGGCACCTTAGTCTTCAGCCTAACTGATGAACAAGCAACTGACATCGTATGAGCCGTAAATATTAGCTAGGTGCAATGAGTTCAAGTGATAGAGACACTGATGACCAAGCCCAAAGGAAAAGATTGAGTGGTACACACAGCAATTTTAAGGCAGAGTAGTTGCAAGATCCAGATCTCAAAGGTTAGCTACAGAAGGACACTGGGAATGAAGATTTAATTATTGTAAATGCTGCCAGCAGATCACCGTCAGAAATGCAAACAAATCCAAGTTCCTGCGATATTATAATTCCAAAAGACACAAAAGTTCATTAGCAAAGTTACAGTCTATATTCACTGCTGGCACGTTTTGTGATTTACAGATGGCCAGATGTGGAAGATAGTAGAAAGATTCACCTAATTTTGTGCCTACCTAGGATTTTCTGTTCAAATCTGGTTTGTGTTTGGTGAGTCTATTTGGGGTTTTGCAAACATTTAGCCCTGGATGTGGCATCTGTTCACAAGCCATTGGGTGGTGCACTTGGAATTTTATTTTGCAAATATTGGAAATGATGTAGGCCTACGCATTTATTCCTCATGGTGACCAACTGCAGTGGATAACGGTTATTTTCTAAACTTAAGACGGTAGAACGAACAAAGGAGCACCATTAGACAAAACAAGCTGAACAGCCTGACTCTAAAGAGTATAGAGCATGAACTTCTATGTGAAATAGACAATACCAGTATCATAAACAAAATTCTTATAGCAAAATCTAGAATATGCGATCTGATGCAGTAGGTTTGCTGCTTTTGACAATCGACTTCGACACTTATACTGAGACAACGCTATCTAGATACAGCAATGGTGAAATTTGTTGATGAGTCTGGAAACACTAATTACTGTCTCTGCACTGTGCATGTGAGCTGTACAGTGATGTATTCCTTCTTGGGAAAAAGATACGTGTATATGTTTTCGGTAAAAAAGGTATATAGCCCATAATGTCCACCAGTTGATATTTAGGACCAGGTTTTGCCTACTTTCAAATTCAGTATGCCTGATCAGTGTTTTACTAAAGCGTTTTGAGGGACTGAAAAGATCTCTCAATTTTTTCCAACGGTCTCTCGTAATACAGCAGAATCTCTTTGCATAAACCGTCGCCAACATACATTAACACCTCGCTTCAAGACCATCTTGGTATTCCGATGAAGTAGTTGCGGTCTCTCGAAATGCCTTAACAATCACCCGAGGTCAAACTCTTTAAAAACCCTGTGCCTAATGGTAGTCACATGGATGCCCACAGAATTTATGTCTAATAGTGGTTCACTTGTTCAATTGTATTTTTAACTTACTGTAGGGCCCCGCGCTGTTAATACGCTTCAGGCCCCGCAGCACCTTAATCCGGCACTGCTTACAATACGAAGAAGCATCATGTTACAGCAATTTAGTAAAATGTAATTTTTGTAATTTCATTCTTCGGATGCCGCCTGCCTTGGATGCCCGGGATGGTCGCCCCGTTCTTCCTTCCTCCGCACACCCGTGGCTGAGAATAGTGTAAGTAGTTGTCGAAATAGCTACCTATGGAATCCAATTAGGACCAAAACTAACGCTGGAATGAAGCAAACCCTGTCTAGAGAAATGACAGAAAAGCGTTTGTATACGTTTCCTGCATTCGCAAATACTATCATTCTTTCTCTATATTTATTTTGTTGGGTAAAACAAATGCTGTCACGGTCCGTGCACTATTTTTACCGGATAAACAAACTTGCTCTAAAGCTGAAGTTTCTCAGTTGATTAAGTTTGTGGCGTCACTTGAATTGCAACTGACGCGGCACCAGATCTTTGTCCGCTTGGTCAAATCCAGATTTTATTGGAAACGCAAGCATTTGTTAAAAGACTTACATGCATTGTTAAATGGATGCGTACACATTACGTCTGCTTACTTGGTTGTGTTGCAACCTCTCCGTCAACGTTGCGCTGAATGTGCGATTCACCGGGAACGGGATGTGCGCGAAGAACAACACCCACATATATGTGGCGCGAAGCTTTGTGTGAAGCTGTGCGCACTTGCCTTTCGGGCTTTCTGATCGCAAAATAATGGTGCTGTGACCAGAATGTGAAGGTCGTGCCAGGTGCAGCCTTCACGAAAAAAACGTGCGAGCGGTGTGGTTCATTGTAAAAAGGAGGGGAGGATGTTGTTGCAACCTCTCCGTCAGTGTTGCGTTGAACGTGCGATTCACCACGAACGGGATGCGCGCAACGAACGACACCCATATATAGGCGGCGCGAACAAGCAACAAAGAATGATCTCGTCGGGTGATTTCCATTATTGCTTGCTGCCACAGCGTGAAGCTTTGCGCACTTGCCGCTCGGGCTTTCCGATCGCAATGGCTGCAGCCAGCCTTGTTTGAATTTTTTCTGCAGCATTTCCACATTGTTAATTTTAAAGTTCACTTGATGCCTCTTGAAACCATCTTGCATCTCTAAGAAATTACGCACTTTTAAAATCTTTGCAACGGAGCCCGACCGCGCCAAAACAGCCAGTGTGAATAGGATGCGACAAATACAGTTACGTGTTTCACAATCCGTTTTTATGAGTGTTTTTCAACTATAATTTTGTTTCTCTGCATCGTCCAAAAAGAGTCTTGGCTTACTTTGATTAATCAATATATTTTGCTGAAAGTGAAAAGGAATCTTCTTCTAGTCAAGCAAAATCATTTTAGTCACCAATAGCTGTTTATTTACAAATTCTAGAAAAAATCAGCCAATCAGATTTTATGATATTCAAATGATATATCTTCCGATTTTTCACAGGTAGATAGTTCGGTTCTGCTTGTGAGGGTAACGCGTGGTTTACTTTTGCAGGTCGGCCACCGCACTCGCCGAGTCAGCAAACCTATAACGGGTACGTATATGTAAGAGCACACTGAACATCAGCAGAAAACATGTTTGCAGAAAACATGAGACAACTTTAAAGTTATGCACCTCGGTGGATCGGCGGTTTTTCCCTCGCAAGAAATAATATGAACTTATTTGAGGAACGGTTTTACACCTTTACCGTTTTCGCAAATGGTAAACTCACTCTCGAAGACTTTTGCTGCAACTGGTGACACGCGAAGGTGGAAATCGTTAAAAAATAATTTGGTTTTTTTGCTTTGTGTAATGTAAAACAAAGTATTTACTGCACAGTATGTGCCTGAAAAAAGTAATTTTGCTTCCATGGAAGATGTACCGGTATATAGCTATTTCTAAAATCGTCATTGCTGCTAATGTCTTAAATATCCAATCTTTGTGAATCGGTAGCACGGGGGTCACCAATGTGGTGCCCCCGAGCACCATGTCGCCCGCAAGGATCAAGTAGGTCGCCCGAGGCCTCTTCTAAAAATAAGATTATAGCATGATCAATGTTTTCACATTAAGGAATGTCCATACTAAAATAATTGCAGGTAAATTTAGCAAAAATTTTATTTCAGAAGTGTGTATCAAACTAGTAGCCCTTCGCAGTAATCGATACACAAGAAGTATCTCACGGTTTCAAAAAGGTTGGTGACCCCTGCAGTAGACGTTCTGAGATTACATCTGAGATAAGTGAGACATGTTTAATAATAGCGCAATTAAAAACTGAAAAATAAGTTTTGGAATCAGCTGCACCAGCACAAACTTCGTAAACATTCTTCAAATGTATTTTTCATTTCAATTTGAGCTTGTTGGAATGGTTCCGTAAGAAGTTGAAAATATCAAAAGCACTGCTATAGAGAAAATTCTTTCAGCAAAGATGTTGTTCTGTTTTGCTGTAATTATTACAATCAAAAGCATGTTTTGCACTGCATCTTTCATGGAATTTAATGTTAACTAAAAGACAACAAGCAGTCATTATTTTTAGCGGTGGTGAATGTAGTGTCATCTTGAAAGCTTGTGTTTTAGTTATTTTGGACTTAAAAACTTGCAAAAACAACTGCACCCTTTATCTGGATTATCTGAATACGTTTTTCCCAACCCTTTGCAGGAGCCAGCCTTATCTTCCCACTGATGGCCAGAGCGAAACAGCAAAGTTCCAAATCTTGGATGACGATTATGACATCTCTCCCATGGCTGACGTGCCACCAATGGAATTCCGGGGCAGCCTCAAAACCGACGCCGATTTGTACGGACGTGGATCGTCGTGCATGTGCAAATATCTGCGCTATCTGTTGGTGGCACTGGTAGCATTTGCGCTGGGTGTTCTTCTTGGTTACGGAGTTGCAGTGGAAAGATCGAGCGCGAACGAGATCCTGGTTCCCAATGTCATCGCGTCGACTCGAGCCTTTTCCAATACGCATAATACTACCACTGTTGCAGTACCAGGCTTTGCTACTAAGGCTGAGGCTGCGAAAAACTTAATCTCACAAACTGTCGCTGGCAACAACGGGGAGCAAGTTTTGTAAGCAGAAGATATTTTTCTGTTGAGTCAGGGAAGGATGTAGTACCTATGCTTTTCTAAACGTATTTTCTGCTTGTTTCAAGCAAGTGCAAGCGAACTTACTCACTGACTGACTGTCAAATAACATAACAATTGAGAACCCGATGCAGCGTGGTGTACTGTAAATAGCAAGTTTTATCATTTTTGCTGAAAAGCTATTTCTTTCTTGGATTAGGAACACCTCGAAAGTTATGGGCTTGGCAGCGGTTAGAAACATTTGTGAATGGTGTAATTGATCCGCATTTATGTCGACAGCAACACTTGTCACCAGGGCTGTGGAGTCGGAAGGATTTTTAACCTAAGGGGTCGGAGAAAATTTTAACCACTCCGACTACGGGCTGACCGTTTGCTCCCCGATTGTGATTGTTTGTGCCGCAAACGTGCGTAAGTGTCACACTTACCAATTTTCCAAACCGGGTCCTGTTAAACGAAGATCAGAAAATAATAGAGTAGCAAGCTCTCTGTCGTTTCGCAATGAAAATAAAGGGCCTGGAATCAGAGACTTCGCAGAGTGAACTTACTGACCAACTGAACTTACTGACCAACAGCTTCAGCTAATGAAGCTGATCATCATTTTTCTTCAACAAGCGAGGACCACGACCTTAACGAAGTATCTGGATAAGCTGGAAAATGACGAAAAGGTCTCTTGATGTGCAGTAAATGAGCATTTGAACGTAAATTTGGAAAAGTTTAAAAAAGCATTTCCACCAGGCTGTTGAAGAGATTGAAGAAAAGTACAACAATCCGTGCAAACTGCCATTGCAAGAACGTATCTCACTTTATTCGTTCGAGATGCAGCTCGTACAGTCACAGCTCCTCCTCCGACCCAGGTCAGTGTGAAAAGACTTTGTTTCTGTTCTGACAAACGAGCAGTACAAATGAATGACAAATGAGTTTCGGTACTTTTGTCGAACAATTCCAATCGCGGTCGCTTTGAAGTTGAACTGTAGTGTTTTTCGAAACAGTAATTCATGCCGAGTTCTGCCGTTCTACCGCATATTTTTGCATTAAATATCTGTGTTGACTGATTCTTAAACCTTGGAAGTTTGTCGTACCTAATTGAGGGCAAGGTAGTATGAAGTGATAACGAAGAGTAAAGTGAATGTTCCCAAGTGGTTAAGCTAAAAATCTAACTAATTTGTTTTACTTTTTTTCTTGGTAGTTCGTGGCTTTTGACCTGTATAAAACTTACTTGTAACATGTTCAGTTGGCCATCTAAGGAAAAAGATAGCGACACATGTGCGTTCACCAAAGCTGAAACTTAGCAGCGTTCGAGCGCAAAAAAATTGTGTCAATGAAGCCATTTGAGATGGTATCATGAAACCCACAGTGCGTTTTGCGACCGCGTTGCGCAAGTTGTGCACATGCACACCGGTAGGATACATAACATTTTTAAATTTTACTTGTTTATTGATATCGTTTACAAGGTAACTGCTTTAATCAATTATCGGCGTTCTCTAATAATTTGAATTGTGGCTATTTTAGATAAGTATTTTCTTTTCGGTAAAAATAATTACAGTGCGACTAACCCCTGCTTGATCGTATTTTGCAAAAGTGAGAGATGAACGAGTATATACATCGTTTCAAAACAAGTTACCGCATTCTTGGAAAGTGCAAGCAGGGTTTATAAACTCATCTGAAAAGAATTATCACTTCAAGTAACTAATACAGCTGAAAGTCAGAGTCGATCCGGAGTTGGAGTCGGATGTTGGGACGTCCGATTACACTTATCCGAAAAGAATCTGAAGCACCACTTGTTCTTTTCAAATATTAAATGTGTTTGTAAATAATATAAGGAAAACTTAGAAAAACTGATTTTGATTGTATTTTTAAAAAACTGGTGTTGTCCAATGAGCTGTGTTTCAAAATGATTATTACCTAAATTCAATTATAAAATTGCTGAAACATTTAGAGTTTTTCAATTCTTTAAGTTTAGCTTTCATAAGTAATGTGATCAAGGCACGTACTAGACCAATTTTTCGCATAATTGAAAATGTGAAAATAACGCTTACACCAACGCCACAATTTGTCCATTGTACCCTGCCAAGGAAAAATATGTGACTAACCAACGTATACTTTCCGTTCGCTTGTTTGTGCAATGTTTTGGGGTTAGCCAAAATTATTGTAGCAACATACACTTTTCTACTGTTTTCTGTTGCCAGATATTTTGCTTAAAACTGTTCAGAAAATTTGTGTCCGTATAGTTGAGCTCTTTTTCTGTACAATCTGTTTGTTTCGATGACACTGGATATTCACTTCAAAAACTTGCGTTTATTTTAATCGTTTCATTTCCATTGTTGCAATGTTTTTAACATTGTTGTTTCGTGGTGTGCTAAGTGTGATTCCAATTAAATGTGGGAAGATGTTACTTTGTTTGCTGGAACAGAAATTCACAAGCACTAAGATAAAAAGTGTTTCTTAATGAAAAAAACAAACAAATGAAATAGTTGATCATAAGAACAACCCGTAATCAGAGGAAGACATTTGAAGGAAGATTCCCTCTAAAATGTTTAGTCCTCTCAACTTATGGTCTGAACGTGATCTACAATAATGTTTTAGCACTAGTTGAAAGTTGGTAGTGCTGGCCGTACAAACCTCTGTTGCACGGCAGCTCATCTGACAGTAACCACATGCACGTAGTTACATGAAGACGTTTCAGTCGACCATTCAGTTGACTTTCAAAACGGCAGTGTATATTAAGAAGCAACCAAGATTAAAACTTGCAGTTGAAGTTTGTACGATATAACCAAGACTTCGCAAAGCATGAAACAATCTGAAACGAACTAGCATTGCTGTGGTCGAGACAGTAAATTCCGAGACAGAGACTTGTCCAGAAAATGTCTAAACAAGACCAAGACCGGATGTTGAGATAAACACTTGTGACCCATTTGCAATTACGAACTAAAACTAAACTTTATCCTCAGAAGACAGGTAGTAGCAGCTATTGAAACATCCACAACTATCGAACCGTATTTTGCAGCAAGTATTGAAACCTGGTCTGCCAAACACGAAACGCTTTCATAAATGAAACAGAAAACAACTTCAAATCTAACCATCTTTGCCTTGCCTGAACGAGGTGCTATGGATGAAGCTTGGCTAAACATTACTGAAAACAATGACCATTCTTACTAAAGAGTTTTGATGATGGCGTCTCCGCAGTTCACTTGGATTTTTGTTGGCAATAGATCCCACGTCCCAAGCTTATAAAATGCTGTGGGCCCCGCCAGGATCTTTTTAAATTTTGACCTTGCTGACTTCAAAGACATTTTGAGAGACCGCAATTGTTTTATCTGAATACTGAGATGATTATAAGTAAGGTTTTCGTGTCTTTTAGTGGTAGTAGCAAAGGGAATTTATACTGCATTTTGAGAGACCGTTCGAATAATTTAAGAACCGTTTTGGTCTCTCAAAACACTTTGAAAAACACTGGGCCCCGCGCTGGCACTAAACACAAGCAGCTTCGACCAGTGGCGATTCTAGAATTAAAAAAGTGGGGGAAGGGCACTGCGGGGCCAAGGAAAAAGTGTGGGGGCCAACATAAATGTAGATCTTGAATGGTACGTTTTCGTTGTTTTGAAGATTAAGTTGCTATGATTTGCCCTATCGAACCCAACATAAGCTTGTGAATATCGCTGAATATGAACTATCGTTATTATTCACTCGAAACACCGCAACGCCACTGTAGATGCAATCACACACGTGCAATGCTGTGTCCAATATTCTGTGTAACCATGCAGCTTCCACAGCACTACACATGTAAATCGAAACACCATTTCCCTTACACAATTGCGCCGACCCCACATGAATGAAAACAGCTCCACGAAAGTGAATACAATTCACATGAAAGCGAAACGGTTCCAACCACGAATTCCATCTTGACACAGAGAGAAGTAGGCTGTTGATAGCTATCTAGTTTGGTCAAAATATTCTTACTACAAAACACGTAAAAAATCAGCCATCTACCAACGGATTGGTGACTACGACTAAGCCGTTTTTGTGGTAGCGTATGGACATTTTGTGATTGTGGTGTAACCACAACAATGGTATGCAACTACTATTACGAGTGTAATGCCCATCTGCAGCGTGGATAGGGTGAGGACTATTCAATGCAGTATGCAGTTAACAGCAGCGAGGTTTCGGCACCTGTTTCATCAAAAGTAGCAAAGCAGCGCCGCAGATAGGTGTGCATCGGCGTTTAGGGCGTGTGCCTGATAGCAAGATGTAACAGCAGGCGTAAAACTTATTTTGCAGAATATTCCCAACAAAGGCGTTCATTTTAATATTCACACTGAATTTTCCTCTGACTGATCCTCAAAAGCTGACTTTTCAACCCTGGGTTTATTTACGACTGTCTTGCCATAAACGAAACACGCACTAACTCTAAACCAGACATGTGCAACCCGCGGCCCGCCGCGTTGTTTGGTGCTGCCCGCGTGGTTTTGTTCATGATCTTGAAATGGTATTTCAAATTAATTACCTTCCTCAAGTTTTCGTGCTACTCATTTCACATTCATTAACCACAAGCTTTTTCACTAGATCAGAGGTTTGCAGCCCTTGAAGTTCACTAACAAAGAACTAACAGTTTTTTAATTACCTGGCAACCACAGACCACGAAGCGAATATAAATTTCCGCGCCATTTGTAATTTTTATGCTACAGCCCAGACTAAGCTCTTTTTGATGAAAAATTTTTCTTGTGATTCAAATGCGAGGCTTACAGAGGCTTTGCTGTCAGTGGCGTAGCCAGCCCAAAAATTTGGAGGGGGCCAAAATATTTGATTTTAGGCGAATAACACTATTTAGTTTGGAAAAACGCCTCTCAAAGCACAAAATGACTATATTTTCTAAAAATTTTGGGGGGCATGGCCCCTTTGGTCCCCCCGGCTGCGCCTATGTTTGCTGTGTAAAATTGTTCGAACAATTCGTCAAGACTTGGCAGGCTGTTGTTCATGCGAACTGAGAGCTATTAGATTTGATTTTAGCTTGAGAAGCGTAGTTAGAAAGGATTTCAGTTGATTAGCCTGACATCATTAACTCGATTTATGATGGTGATGTTGNTTGTAGCTGTACAAGNGTTGGGCGTGGGAATGCGGGCAGAAAGAGAAAAATTCGCAGCAGGACAAGGGAAGGAGGATGTTGAAAAGGTTGGCAATCGATGATAATAATAGTATTTGTTTTGCAATTCATAAAAGCAACAATTTAAATTGTGATTTAGTCTCAAAGATTGGCAATTTTATGCGAAGCATGTCGTGTTCGGAAAAATAAAAAATCCTTGATGAAGGGCGGATGTTTGAGTTGTTTGTGAAGTATTTTGTTGATCATCAAAATGAAAGTTTGCTTGATTTGCCGAAATAACATCGCTTGTCTGAAAGAATTTAATATTAAGCGGAACTACAACTCTAGGCATTCAGAACAACACGAAGGAATTTAAGTCAGTTGCGGGTGGATANAGCCCATGAAAATGTCATTGAAGGAGCAAAATAAAATTATTTCCCTTTGAAAAAACGACACTGGGCTTGGATTTAATTGNCATTCAAGNTTGGTGAAGAAACAGCAGAGAAAGGAAAAGCCTTCAGGGACGGCAAAATAATTTGAAAAAATGCTCTGATGTCGTGAAGTTTGCCNGTTAGCAAATTACATTTCAATTTGACACAATGTGCATGTGTTGTGAAGATAAGAGTGTCAACTTTTGCTTCTTTGGCTGCTTCCAACGCGTACAATAATTTTGCAGGAATAATGATGCTGTTTTGCGGTGGATTGGTAGTTGTAAGAACATACTAAAAATGCCGTTTAGAGCTTGTTTGTTGTCGCGAAAAGTAGCCATTGAGACTGTCAGTAATTTTGCTTCTGGATATATGGTAACCCTATCATATATGTTTCATCTAATTCACAGATTTTCAATAAGCCTGTCGCCAGCATGTTGTTGGTAGTTTGAAACAGACGAAATTACACCACATACTCCATATCTGTTGAGAGACCACTTAAACTAATTTCTTAAAGGATGAATACAATTTCATCCAATAATGCGGTCCGCGATAACTTTCCTTAATTCGGATGTGGCCCGTCAGTGAAAAAGGTTGCACATACCTGCTCTAAACCTTAAAAGATTCAGACAAGGAGACAATGAGCAATATAGTTCTCACACAGATTCCTGCACAGTCTACGTTAGAATTTTCTAGCATTATCAACTCAATNTAACTTACTCCTTCGATTATCATGTCCACTGTCAAATTCATCAACGAAATCATCTAAATCTATTTTTTCAGCTCGTACNNTTTCATGAAAGTAGATCAATGTTACCCAATCTATGGAATTTCTGGGAAATGTTTACACTATTTTCCTTTTTGAAAAACTTCTCTTGCATGAAGGTGACGGACCAGTATCGACAAACGCAGCTTTTAAAGTAGCTATAAATGAAAAAAATTGTTCGAACGATGTAGACAGCTTCGACTCCTTCCGAAGCAAATTCTTTGCCAAAGTTATTTCATGTTTTAAATCATTTTTCACTAAATGAATATGATTTGCGAATTCTTTCAAGTGTTTTTCAGATAGAAATATTCGACCTCCAGGGCAAAGAGCTGAAATACGTGAAAGAATTGCTTCTGAATCCTTACAGAAAATCCAAACAAAATTCTATGAGGTTGCAGGACATGTGTGGGTAGAGTTAAAACTGTAGTCATGAACCACTTACGTAAGATGTTTCGAAGACATGCACAAGGCAGCAGAACGAGATACTGCATCCAGGATAAATTACCTGAAACCAGTTCTGCTTCCACAAACATTTTGCTACTGGGATAAGCAACAATCTGCTACCACTAGTATATCCAGTTCCATCTCACACTGACACGCACGGAAGATCAATTTTTCCATTTCTGCAACGGTTTCCTAGTTTCCAAATGAATTTTTCAACACCACGACCGCGGTCTAACTAAATTTCAAGCAGGATGCGAGCAGCCACTGGTGTGTGACGTCATAAACAACTCTTGTTACCCGACCGTCAGAAAAAACAACACAGCTTATCATGCATTTGGGTAATATTGAATGCAGGCTAGAGGATTTGTAAATCATCGTTTGAAATATTGCTGGCCAAAAATTATCTACTGTAGCCTATATGTCAACCAAACGAACTTGAAGGGTATATTAATAAAAAACTGGGGGGGGGCAATCAGGGACCAGGCAAAAATCTGGGGGAGCCACGGCCCACCCAGGCCCCCCCTTAGAATCGCCACTGTCTTCGATACAAACTGCAAATTTGTGTTGGTCAGTAGGCGTAGCGCAGGGCCCCTTTGGCGCGGGGGCCGATTAGAAGAAATGATCGAATTGGCTTAAGACCAGCCCTGGGTGGTCCTCAGTGCCACTTTATCATGTCTGTTACCATTGCAGTTAGATTGCGAACGATTTCAGTACATTATCTGAAGCGAAATTTAGTTTGCTAAGATGAAATTAAGCTATTCAATGTGCGGCCCTCGTTAATATGTCATTCAATGTGCGGCCCTGGTTAAGATCAGGGACAGATCCAGGGGGGCGATTGGGGCGATCGCCCCCATAAAACTTACGAAGTAACATTTTTCACCATGATTTAGTACAATTCAGAAAGGCACTTGGAGACTTGACTGCCAAATATTACTGAAATCGCCCCCCCCCTAAACTTACGAGCTGGATCCGCCCCTGGTTAAGATAGCGACATAATTTTTAGCTCAGTAAGCCGTTTGGGTTGGACATAGCTGACTAAGACCGAAGCAAACAATTCTGTTCAGCAGATAACTTAGATCTTCTGGCGATTTTTTATTATTAGCCGACGTTTCGCCCACCTATTCAAGTGGGCTTCCTCAGGGCAATGTTTTTTAACCACGTATAACATG
>JGI24158J21664_10004191_pt1 | contig 18457 bp, 11 predicted proteins | sample Ectturendosymbi3_FD_21664 | JGI IMG/M metagenome (IMG submission 21664)
TTAGCTTAGGTGTGTATCAGAGCACAACAGCCGTCGGAGTCGTCCTTTGTTAACTTCTTTTGTGCGTCCAGTGAGCGCAACGACGACGCATTTTGAATATCGTTTGTACGACATTGTGCACCACAGCCGAGATTTCCCGTTTCGCGTGCGTGCGTAATTTCCCGGGTCTCAATGATCACGAAAGCTTTACGCTGTGTCTGAAGCTCGTTGCACCGATAATACGTCTTGCAGTTTTTTCGAAACATGCAAACTCTTCAGCGTGTTGACATTGTTACTTCCGACATGAGTGTTTTTGCAGGGGTAGGTGCACAATCACTTGCTTCTCTTTCGATACAAGTGCTTCTCAACAATTGCTTGACAAATTATTAGACAGCGAAACCGCTTCACAACAACTGTTTGACAACAAAACTGATTGACGAAAAAACTGTTTGGCTTGAAAAAAAGCTGTTTTGGCTTGACTGACTGACTTGACTGTTCCAGCACACAAATGATTGACTTCCAGGGGCGCAACGAGGTCTTCATTTCGGAGGGGCAATTTTCATGTTATTTGATTCGATGACGTCATCTTGCTTATCTGAAGTCGATACAACGTTTTCGCATACGGTCACAGACAAAGTTCTCTTCGCAACATTTCCAAAAATGAGAACTTTTCAATTTTATTCTATATGCAGACCGCACGATCAGGACACAGTAAAAGTTAGTAGCCTAATACAAACACTTGGTTCCGTACTCAACTAGTGCGGTCACGGTTTTCGTGTGGCAGATGCATAGGCTGCTGCAGTAATAAACCTGCCTAAATTTCCTTCTTGTTTTAGCAAATTCGTTCTAGCCCTATTCTTGTAGCATGTCTTTGAATTTCTATCACACATGAAGATCCCAAACTTGAGGGACAGCCTACCGTATTTATTTGATTGTTAGCCGCCCTTGGTTGTAAGCTGCAAGAAATGGTGTTGAACATTAATGTAAGCTGGCCTTCATTGTAATCCGCACTTGAACATAGGTTACCTCAGCCTCTGAGATACTTTCGCGTACTAGCACGTTTCGCATTTCATTGGTTACCCTGGGAACGATGCTCACAACACCACAACTGCTTTGTATTCATCATAATCCCTCCTGTGACGGATGTGCACGTGATGTTGAAGAAAAGACAGATAATGTGAGTTTGGTCAACAAAACATAGCCAAGGAAAGACTTGGCGTCTTCTAATCCTTATGATAAATTAAAGAAAAAAATTTAACTTGCCCTCGATTACAAGCAGCCCTTGATTGCAAGGCACACGAAATTGTGAAAAAAATATAGGCTAAATCGCTGCTTAGAATCGAATAAATGCGGTATGTCAACGGTGAGGGTATCCTTGAATGCTACCATTTTGGGCAGAACGGATCAGGTGTTATGTGCCTTTGGTCAAAAACGGATCAGATGTGTTTGGAGCGAAACTGCTTTTTCTGGCATCCACAAGTTGTATGAAAATTTTCAGAGCCACGTTTAGGGCTGTGAGCTTCCAGGACTTACACTGGTTGCAAATGTTAGGGTCTGGTAAAGCGCCAATGGCTGTAGTAAGTAGGTGCGGTCAAGGCTTGACTGGCACTCATATGAGACTTTACTAAACGCTTTTTACCAGGCCGGGGTAATGTTACCAACCCAGGAAGACATCAAACGTGAAACAATCCTCACGCTAAATCAGGTTTCGAACCGAACTTGGGAATAAGCAATGTTTTTTTAAGAAATGTACTACGTTAATAACAGTGATCATTTTGCAGCTAAAAAAAATTATCAAAAGGTCGTCGAAAAACAAGCGCTTTGACGTTGCAATAAACATTTTCAATAACAACAAATATCTCAAGATCACCTCTAATCACTTTGAAAGTTTCAGCGGTTTTCCCGGTTCAACGGGACGCTAATGTTACCAAGTTTCATGAGGCCAAATTGAGGCCTGTCTCAAAAAACATGGTACACGAACAAAAGGATAAAACATGCCTTAGAAATACTAACATTCTAAGCTATCTCTCAAGTTTTGACAATTCCAGGATATTTGTACTTGAATACTAACCATTTACGAAATTTTCGATCAGAACGCTTGTCCCAAGACAGATCTCGTACGCAGATACTTAACCAGTAGGACAAAGAAAAATTCAAATAAGACTTTTCTTCAAAATGTTTAGAATATAAACTTTCATACAACGTTTTGAAATTTTCGGGGGGGCAATTGCCCCAAATTTCGCCCCCTGGGGACTCGCCTGTTGATTGCGCATAGTCTTTTTTCAACTTAACCAAAATGATGTTGGTTCTTCCAAACCAGTATTTCGTGGCTTACCCTATTTTTTGTGACGTTCTCCGATTTCAAACGTGTTTTTTGTAGTTTTTCGTCTAAGCACGATGAATTTACCAATTTTTTTAACAAATACAGATTCCTGTTCAAACATCATAAAAATGTCTGCATTATACACCATCTCGTCAAATATTGTTTTTGCAATCAACGGAATTATCTGAATAAGGAGCCTGAATACATGTAAAATTATTTCATTGTACTTTAGTTCTTTTCGCGAATGCTTTTAGCTGAATAAACTGTTGCAAAGCAACACACTTGCACAGATGTATGCCATGTGTACATTTTTTCTGCTCTGTAGCACATGATATAAAGTAAAACTGACTTTAGCATCACGTAGCCTATTTTACATACAGAAAATGTCATCATATCGAACTTTTGCAATAAATCCAAGTGTTTGCACTGTCTCCAAATATTTCAAGAGAATTAAAAATAAAAATACAAGAATGTCATAATAGTCATCAGTACATGACTGAAGGAGATAACTTTATTTTTTCTACACTTCAACAGATCTCTGTATCCGGGAGAATTCCTCTGCAATTTTCCGTGGCTTGTTTTAACATTCTACGCTGAAATGACCATGAACGCTAGGAATTCAAGTGGCCACACTGTCAAGTTAACGTTTTGTTTCAAGGCAGGGAAACCGAAATAGGATCTCAAGACAAGGCGGTTGCAAGTGCTCAAAACAATACACGTTCACTGTTCCCCAACCTTTTGATATTTGCAAGCCGACAGTAGTCAAAAGCAGAAACTTGAGGATCGAATCTTGATTGAAAAAAAAGGTAAAAGGTTTCCAAGGCAAACGTTTTAAATCTACGACTGTCTAGCCTTGGTGAGCTGAAGTTGTAAGTTTCAAGAACAGAGAAACAAAGACTAGTCAGGAGCAGATTACTTGCAAACTGTAAATGTGCTTGTGGAACGGGGCGCAAATTAGCTACCGAAGAATTCTTACCTTGAAAACACACTTGCGTAGCAATGACACAGGTGTGCCACTACTTGCTAGTATTACAAGTCGAAAACAATCACGTCGTATAGATATGCGCAAGTCTGAATCATAGCAAACTCATAAAAGCAAAGCCCACTCGGCTGATACTGTTGCAACCACTCCGCTGTCGTTGCGCTGAATGCGCGGTTCACCATGAACGGAATGTACGCGAAGAACAACACCACATATATGTGGCGCGAACAAACAATCAAAGAGTGATCTCGTCGGGGAAACTGTATTGTTGCTTGCTACCACGGTACGAAGCTTTGCGTCCATGCCGGTCGGGCTTTTCCGATCGCAACAATACCTCGACAGCTTGCAGCACACCTACAATTTGTGATTGTCATGAAATCCCTGCGTCTGAATTTGTCCAAAATAAACTGCTTTTTAAGCAGTCGAAGCACTTTGCGAATTAAACCGTGTTCCAAAACAAATGGATTAAGTGCTTTCCTGCGGCAAATAAATCAACTGGTTTGAAGTTAAAGAATTGGTTGCAGATGTTCCCCCACCTGCAGTGGAGAACATCGCAGTGTGAGAGAGCACTTCAAAAAACATGATGAAAGTGTTATTCGGCTCCAGACAGCTTTGCAGAAACAAAAACTCACCCTGAATGACAGCAAAACTGTCTTATTTTTTTCAAAAGTCTGCGTTACAATTTGTTGCAAAGGAACCGGACATACATGGAGTTCACCTTAGGGTTCAAAACGTTTTTATGTCCACATGGATAAAAACTTTGTTGAACCCTAAGGTGAACTTCCGGATTCAGAAAACGCACTGGCGTACAGAGAATAAAGAATACGAATCTTCGCCGACTTCCCGAATTGTGTTCCATCATTTGCTGATCGAGTTCATCGTTTTAGAAAATGCAATGTTTGGAATTGAGACAAGCGAAAATGAAACGCGTTGTAAAAACAAGCAGGGTATTGAACCTCCACTTCACTGGCTATTGATGAACGGACATGTAACATGTTGCAAACAACAAGAAGGGGGGCGAACCTTTCAACTCACTCGCTATTGACAAATCCATGCCCTTTACTCAGCGCGATGCCGAAACCAACTGAAACAGTTGGTCAGTGGCTTGCATGTCGCGAGCCATACAAAGAAGCGAGCTCAGTTATTCGGCAGAGATAAAGCTTTGACAATCACTGTGGTGGTGCTATAGTTGCCCCATATATCCTAAAATGTGTTCCGAATATGGCAAGTGCTTCGAAATTAGTTCCAAAGTCATTAATCGTAATGTGGAAGACTGGGTGAGGATCCGCAGCATATGCTGTCAATAAGCATACACGTAATGGATCCTCGTGCTGTGTCGTGATGATGTATTTATGGTTGTCCACGAAAATTTGAAATTTTCGTTGGCTTGCCCTTGTCCCAACACGATGACGTTACCAATGATTAAGTGCTTGCATCAGCTGTTTGCACTTTGCAGCATGTCGAATTACGTTCATTGGTCCCGCCAAAGTCCTTTAAAAATTTTATTTGCTGAAACATATCACAAAAGAGAATATGTTTGAATTTCACAATGAGGCCTATCTCAGTTCACCACATGTCAATATACCGCCAATAGGTATGCCCGCTGTTCTGTTTTCTGCAGTTTCCATGCCTCTAAAACGTACGATGAACTTTACTTGGAAATTGTGATAAAGGCAATGCACAGTAGAAAAAATGCTACGTAAGCAATGTAAAGGTAATTAATCACTGTCTATGGAACGGAATCCTTTCTCATTCAAATAGCATGTGAGCCGGTGATGGTGATTAATCAGTGTATTGTTTATTTTACTTCTCTTTGGTTTGACAGCAACAATAGCCCATGCATTGCCATAATAAACAATGTTTACGAAACATGGATTGTGTGGATGCAGGTATGCAACAGATAGTTTTCGGGTGGGAATGTATTGTTTTGTGTTAAGTATGATAATGCTTTCAAACTCTAGAAGTTACTTTCATGGCAACTACCTCAGTCCTTTAGTGCGCTCAGGCGCTTTGCTGCTCTTTAGGTAGGTTGTTGCTGAACCCGCTGCTTGTTTGTTGAAAACAAGTGGACAACCTTATCAACATACACCTTAGGGCAGGGGTGTCAAACTCATTTCCACTGAGGGCCATATCAGCATTATGGTTGCACTTGCATTCAAAGGGACAGTTGCATTGTAACTGAGACAGTGTAAAAGTGATGTTTGTGTACTTGACCGCGAAAACCTGCAAACAAGTGAATACATTGCAGCATAATCAAACTAGTATGTGTATGTAACTAAACAAAGTTTTTTTTTTTATTTCATCGCAGCCTCGTGATTCATATCACATGCGCAACCGAATCATAAAAGAACACACAAATTGGTATCCATAGCAGATAGCACATCACAGAATATGTGCACATTAAAGAATATCCTGTACAGGAGCGTTAAATACTTGAGAAAAAAGATTTGGAGATAGGGTCAGACATTGGGAGCAATCGGATAAAAACGTTTGATGAAGACGCATAGAGCTGAGAAAAGCGATACAGATTGTTTCTCAACAAGGCATCAAAAGTCTTGACACAGAGGTCAACTTGGTGTGGATGTGCACTTACATTTTTGCGTATGTTTTTACATTTGTGGGTCTAACAGGCCTGCTAAATCTTTCTATTAAGGCTATAAGTACGTCTAAAAAAGAACCCAAAAATGTGAGTGAAATAGAATTCACCACAATCAACTATGCCAATGCTCAACCAGCACCCATGTAACGTAATGATGTTTATTTTGCAGTCAAAGGATCCTGAAAACAGAATGACTAAGAAAGAAAGACGGTAAGCCAGCAAGATGACCAAAATAGCAAAGTTATAAATGGCAAAGACCACCGTTCGACTTTGCAAACAGAAACAAACCACTACTTTTCCAAGAAAACTACGTAGGCTGAGGCTTAAAATTCAAGCTTCGCGTTCCAACATATACAAAGACATGGCGGGCCACATTTGCACCGCGGGCCACCAGTTGGACACATGTGTCCTAGGGGTTACTTCTTTTCACAATGACTGTCATTCGTACAAAACAGAATTTTATTGAATGTACAACTAAGCGGTTTTGCTCATCTGATTCTGGCCAAGAAAAAGACGCATGATATAACGTACGTTCAAGAATTTGACAAAGTGCAACCAAACATTTTGTAATACCAGCATTCAGCAATCACTAATCAATCATTTGTCAAACACGAGGTCACAGCTGACACAAAACGTTTTCTATATGCTCAGGGAGTTGGCCAACAGAAACCCTTTTCTCCTTTCATCATTTTTTGAAAACGTGTCACTGCACCGGTGATACACTGAACACGAAATAATCTAAGAGAGGAAGATGATCGTCATGACAGATTTCATTGAATTGAATTTGTAGCTGAAAATAAATGTAGCAAATGATTTTGAAAGTAGAATATTTTTATTGTTACATTTATACAATTCAGCAGTTGACATTTGCGCGTTTTACGACATTTAAAAAGTGTCTAATCGTTTTATGAACATTTTATCTGTTGTTAAAAATTATCTTGGTTCAAAACGAAGCAACCATTCCTGGTAGTCGCGAGTTGACGTAAGGAATGCGAAACGTTTTGTGGATGGTTGCACTAAGTTCACCCGGGTGATTTCTTTTTCGCTTGTGGTTTACAGGGCTTTCAGATATTTTGGTTGGAACGGATGCTTAAATGAAGCTTTTCACAAATAAAATTTGGTCTCATTGGTGAAAAACCAAAATCTAAAACCTTCACAAAATGCGTAAATGCAGTAAAAAAAAGACATGAAAACAATCCTTTGAAATCCAATAGTGCATAGCACTGAATGCAGGCCAAGTAAACATTTCAGATAAAAGAAATTGATTTGAAAGGCAATAATTCCGTGTATCCACAATATTTTACAGTCTATTTTTTGGAATCGACCCAAATCGATGATCCACATGTAGGGTAATGGGCGTTCTTGGTGCATGTTCTGTTAAGATGCAGTGCTGTGCTATCCATTTATTTCGTAATATGTTATTGATGGCTTTTGCAATTATACATTAGGTGCAGGTTAGCGCTGGCCTTCGTTGAAATCTGTTTTTTAATTGATCATAAACTGTTTCAGGCATGTTCTCAGCACCTGTTGAGATAGGGTAATTTGGTTGCATCGGTCTGTTGTCAGTGTGCGTTCCCATGTAACTTCTTCGTTGAGTTTCGGTGAGTTAGTGAGTTCGTTCGTCTTCGATTTGCGCAGCTGATACATGTGCTACGTGTAAGCCTTCTTCCGCGATTTCAACTTTGGCCAAGTGCACTTGCAGGAGAGCCGAAGATAGAGCACGTTGCAACAGAGAGCAACACGGTTATAGTCGTTTTGCTGTTATACGCAGTTTCTCAAAAACAATCAAGAGAAAGCATTGGAATATATAGAGTTTGAGAGTTTGACATCACATTCATGAGCTATGATTGTGATCATAAAATAATGTCGTTAAGCTAACTTAACTTTCAATTTTTTCAGATCCAGCATTTACTCAAAAGACATTATATTTTTCTGGGATTAGAGTGAATGCAACTTTTGCGGCAGTTTCATGTCAGTTCCCGGTCTAGATCGTGAGATTCGTGAGTAATGCTTTTGCTGACAATGTTTCCGCTTTATTAAGTTTGATTACAATTTCAATAACCGCATTCGTTGCGTTTCAACTACTTCGGGACATCGCGTTGTATGAATGCAGTCCTCCTGTCCAACAGCGAAGCATAAGTAAAGTAAGAAAACACAGCAAATGCATGTTGCTTATTTTTGCTTGTTTCCCACATGGAATCATAATTAACGTTGTTAATGAAACCAAACCTAAATATTTAAATTGAAGTTAAGCCCCAAACCAATATCCAACCCATCGGGCCGAGCACGAGCTCCAAAACCTGTTAAAACACCAAGTCCTAAAAGATTGGCTCTGGCAGAAACCATAACTGCATCACGTTGACCAACAAACTTAATTCCAGCTCCTGCAATCGAGGTATCCTTCTTGCTTCCAAAAAGAGCGATAGCCATGTTTTTATGATCAGCATTTGTTTGCAAACAAAGTTTTCTTGTTTCTCGCAAGCGATCTTCTGCATTGCGTAGGCGGTCTTGTGCATCTTGTAATCGACCTTCTGTTTCGCGTAAAAGCTTTTCCTTTTCTCGTATAGCATGTTCGGCNTTGCGTATTTGGTGNTCCGCTTTTCTTAAACGATCACTTGCTGTGCGTGCTTGCTTCNCTATCACCAAAGTGAACACCATCCATGCTCCCGCCACAGTTGATTTCAACAAGGAACAGTCCGCACAAAATGCGAATATTGNCAGTAATGCCACACAAAAGACCATCACTTGTTCCANGGTTTTTAACCACATTATGGCCAANTCAAGCAAACTTGAAGAGTTTTGAAACAGCGCATGAGCATAAATTTTGTTGAAAATCTTTGATTTCTGCAATACATAAAATTTTACTAGTGACAGCGATTCACCACAATAATTAAATGAAAGAAAATTTTTTTGTACTTTTTCCAACCAGCTGCCTTTATCAATTACTCAATCCAACAACCTCGTCAGGCCTAAACACTAGCTTTCCTGGTCATATTTGAACAGATTTGAAGTGGCCGTGTGAAAGTTTTAATAAATGCTCCCATATGGAGACTTGTGTTAAAAAAGAGACATTTAAGTCCCCATAACCGTTCCGCCGGTCCAAACCTTATGCCTTTTTCAATAACGAGAACAGGTTTGCATGGATATGTTTACCTTATCCAAGACGTTAAATTTTCCAACATTGTGAAGACTCTTTCGAAAAGAGACGAACAAAATTTGGAACTTACATTGTTATGCACAATATTTTTCCCATGGTCATTATTTACCACTCTATACAAATACGGTAAAAGTTTTTGCGAATATGTCTTCGCTGCAGACTTTTGTTTCACACACCTCCGTTTTTGAAACATTACTTCACCAACATAATAAGAATTGCAGGAGTTAATGAAGACTATTGAATGTCGTCACAATGACCTTGATCCATAATTGTTCTAATTGCATAAAATCCACTGAATAATTTTAACATACATCGTTTTGTCACCACCAACCACATCTGAACTAAACGAGTGACATCGTATAGTTCCACCAACACTTTGTTTCATCGCATAAACGCAACACTGTAGGCACTTCACAGCTGAAATTTCAACTGCTTTCAATTTATCATTTGGAATCATAGTGAAGGAAACTAAACACATTTTTCGAATTTTGTGGAATTTATGTGAACCCAAGTCCATTTTCTGCACATTGCGTGCAAACTCATGTTGTTTTGCATGAATTGTGAGGCTTTCGCAGCTTCACCTTATTGCTGTTTTCAAAGATCATGGTAAACTGTTGTAATCTGCAAGCGGAATAAATGGTAGGTGGGTCAATGCACTGCTGCAAGTAAGAAATAGTTTCTTTACTGATTTACATTTTCAAAGTAGATTTAATTAATTTCCGTTGACATATGATTAATAGAAAAGCTTTCCTGAAGACAAAACAATGGGCTTTACGTAAAAAATGTTTCTAATAATTAGGCAAATGCTGTGAAACAAAATGGACTGAGCTGCTCGAAATAAAATCGGTCGCAATTACATCCCTACCATGAGCAATTAAAAACATCAAAAAAAGACATTTAAATCAGTGTGCAGATATCAGAATAACTCTGTTTCAAAGACGTAAAGAAAACGAACAAATTCAAGAGTTTACGAAGCAAAGCGACGTGGAATTATCCACAAATCTTTCACAAAAACACATACATTCTTTGAAAACTACATTTCGGTCTCTTCGAGCAATGGCAGAAGAACAGTACACCAATAAGTAATACAATCATTTAGATTGGTGGTTCTCAACCTTTTTGAAAAACATCCAATGTACCACTTTCACAAATTAGTCTTACAAAATTTATTGTACAGTAAGTTAAATGTCACAATTTCAGAAACGTTTTATCAAGCCTTCGTGGAACTCTCTGCATACCACTAGAATCTCCAGTTGGACAATCGGTGGCCAAACTGTACCACGTTAATAACCACTGGTTAAGTCAATGAGCGGAGCTCCAAGGAATTTCAACAAAATCGCACACGTAACGGCTGACTGAAAATCTATCTGATTCTATGCAGAACTAGACAGATATCAAACTTTAAATCTTATCATATTGAAGCGAACATTATGACCACTGGAAACTAAAAAGAAATAAAGTGTTTGATTCAACCAGTTCAACCATTTCCAAATTACTCACATGTTTGTTCAAGGGGGAACCGATAATAGGCAACATTTTGCACATCTAGCGTCGTGCTAAATGTACGAAGCGGGTAATTTTCAAACAAATGTATTCGAAAAGAATGAAAAATAAACTTTCAAAACGTGGGAAAAAGTGATGACGTGAAAACATGATGCATACAAAAATTAGCGATAAAATGTTTATATATGTCACTACAGAACTCTCAAGCATGACTTTAAAGCAATCTCCAAATTCTGTAACAGAAAAATATTTCGGCAGTTTTCACATTTATGAAGGATTACGATACTCAACAAGTTTCAAAGCTTTTCAACTACACCTGAAATGCAACAACTGCATTCCTCTCATTGTGGCTGTATTTACCATCAAACACAGAAGACATAGGTTCACTGCATCGCTCCACATCGTACCAACGAGAATCCGAAAGCAGTTTTAGCAAAAACTATCATATCATTCGTTGCTTGAATCACATTTTTATATATACGCAAAAAATAACAAACTAAATATAAGCAGAGTGTTTGCGAGCTGTTAAATTTAACCCCGTGAAGAAACCAATGTTACAAAAGATCCTTCCCATGAATTGCTTAGATTTTCAAGTTGAAACAAAAACTACTTTGGATTTCATCATGCCTTTCAAGAAACTCAAAACCAAGCATGGCTTTTGCACCTGGCAGATTCGCTCTTCCCATGAACATAAAGCCATCATTTCCACTATACAATTTGTATCCTAAGCCTATATCAAAAATGTTGCTGTCAGTGTGACGAAAAACCATTGGATTTAAACTATGATCAGTTTCATGCAATCTTGATACGGTTGCACTTTTCTGAGGTGTTTTCCTTACTCGCCTGGTTTCATCATCTTCGGAAACACTGTTTTCTTCAGGAGGATCAGCGCGTTCCACCTTCTGCTGCTGCGTCAGGTTTCCCGAACGAGCTTGGTGTATTAACACTAATATGCCAATACTCCATGCTCCCATAATTACTGTGGTTGACAATGACCAGCCTGCAGCGATTGACGTAGCGAGTTGCATTCCGACACAGAGAAACATTAGCCTTTCCAAAATTTCCAACCACATTTTCGTGAGGTACATATAACTTTCTAGAGTTCTGAAGCAATGCTAAAATTTTGTCGTGTCGAAATTTGTTTGATCACCGAATGAAAACGTGCTGCCTGTGAATACAATTTTCTTACAGTAAAAATGAAACGAATTCCGCACAGCTAGATAGTCTATCATTTCACTTACGCCTTAGCTTAAACTGATTATAAACAAGCAAGCTTTTGTAAACTTTCTCTTTACGTACAAAAATATTTGAAGAATTTGAAATGAATGTTGAATACGTCCCTTTTGTTCAATTATGAAAATACGCTACCAAAATAATATTAAACAAAAATTAACTGAAGGCTTATGTTACATACAATTATACGCAGGAAAGAAGACACTGCTTCGTTTCACCGTTGTTTCAAATGATTTCATTCCATAAAAAATTGAAAAAAAACGTTACCAAATATAAAAACAAGTAAGTTTCAATATCTACCAGAAGTTGCGGAAATGTTTCAGTTCAACCAAATCGTTCAAAAATGTTGCTTCATGGTAAGAAAGAGTGCAACTCTGTATCCACGCATTAACGGTACCATAACACTTGCACAGAATTGGCAATGCTCACCAATGTGTGTGGAACCAAACAATTATTGATCATTATGTCCAACGTTGGTGCAAAATTTCCTCGTAACGTATAAGAGAAAGCATTTCAAACGCTATAATCACCGTATTCGTAACATGGACTGCGAACTCTATGGCACCTAAAACAATGCAGGAAGGGAAACTCTTGGCCAAACACTTTACTGTATTGTGCCAGATCTTTACAATCGTGAATATGTGACTTAAAACATTTGTCAGCAGAAAACAAAGCAATTATAAGAGCTGATGATGCCTACTTTATAGACCAAATATATACTCTGTTAGATCTTAGTGTCTGATTCTGTGCTGAGAAAGGATTTCTTTCCATAGACAAAGAAACTACTGTATGTTCGTCAGTAACTGGAGATAACTTTTGTACGGATTGCGTGTACGTGCGTCTGTGTGTTAGTGTGTTGATGATGTGTGCGTGCGTGCTTGCGCGGTGTAGAGTTGAGCGCGCACAATTGTGCGATTTGTACTTGTGTGGCCATAAAACATTTCAATACTGAAGTCAAGTATTGATCAAAACATCTCTTTGTGGTCAATTAAACCAAGATGTGACGTGAATTATTGCAATAATTCCGCTCCATTTACTGCTGAAACTGGTCTGTTGCCTAAAACCTGCAATGGTACACTACAATATAACAATTCGGATTAAGCTTTCGTTTGTGACCCTATCTCATAATAGGTTTGCGGAAGTTTGTATTTTTCGTTTGGGCCCAAACTGTAACAATTATTTTATTTTCCAGCTTTCAACGCAGTAAACATCACTCAAAACACATCTCTTTCATACAAGACATCTTGTCAATGATATTTAAGACTATTGTATGAAGCCCGCTTACCCGAAACCAATATCTACCGCTTTACTATTTGCGTAGTTACTCATGTCATTACACGAAGTTTATGCGGTTCAAAAATTGTTTTTGTGTTATCCAAACACGCCGTAACATTCTTCCTATTTTGTTATCCACGTCTCCCATTACTTTCACTTTGTACGCTTCTTTAAGGGTCCCATCACTGAATAAATATTGCACGGCTGTGAAGAAATTAGAGCACGGTGAATTCTTGTGCACAAATCTTTCTCAGATACCAACCAATTTCCCTGGATCTAACTTAGATTTTATTTCTATATTAGTAAATATAGTTTCTTTTCATCTCACGTAAAATGGAACAAGGCTTTTCAGGCAGCAAGTAAATACAACGAGCAAACAGCTTCATCGAACATAGAAGTGAGCTTGTTCACTGCAACCTGCTTAATTTTTATTTGAAAGAATGAAAGCAAATGTTAACATGAACGACAAAGGGTCAAGCCCTGTCGAATCAACGGTAATGTTTCCTGAACAATATTGAAATTATTGCCTATGCTTTCCTGTGGATTGAAAAGTGTAGGAAGAGATTGATTCATTTTCGGTGATGCTTTTTCGCTATTTAGACGTCCTTGGTGAACCATCACTGAAATGGACAGAATCCATTATCCTGCAGTTATCGAGAGCAGCAAGGAGAGATTCAGCAAGCACCAGTCTGCTTTACTCTTTGGCCCTGTGTCACAAGAACCAATGTGGCATCGCTCAACAAACTGTTTGTTTTCAAGCCAGTCTTGCTAACAATCTGTAACTGTCTATATATATATTCACTATACTTTACCTCCTCTCCACTTTTGTGAAACCTTTACTGCAGCAATTACAATAGTTTATCTTACACTGCCATATGTCTGACACATCATGGACGATCGACAATCCCCTGCTTCATGTACATGTAGGCTGCTTTTATGCAAAAGCATTTTTGCCTATGTGTGTGCTTGAACGCTTGTACTGTATGTGGCGTGCATGTTTGGTATGGTCAAGTGCGAGACTGTGTTTTTTGGCGTTGAGTTGTGTGAAAGTTACTTACAGGTTGTTTTTTTTTGTGTAAGAACAGTTGCTTGTTTTGGGTGATTTGTGTGGCCTCCTGTTCGAGATTTTTTAGCGATAGCTATAACCTTTTGTTTAGTTCCATTTGCTAATTTTAGCAGTGGCTAAGTACCATGATATCGCTTCGTTAAAATTGGAACCTTGGGCAACATCGAAATTGTCTTCAAAAGTTTGTTTCAAATCATTTTTACCTGAAATGCTTAGGAAAGAATTTGTTTGTTATTTGTTTTTGCACTTACCCCAAGATATCGAACGTGCAGGACAAAACCCTTTGCTATAAGACAACCTACGCATTAATTAAATTTAAGTCTACATACTGCATGTATTGATAAAAAGAAAAAATCTACAGTCACACACCTTTTTCCAGCAGCCTTATCGCTGTAGGAATTACGCGATTCGACAGATTGTTTTGAATTACTGTATGGCAATAAATTTTCACAAACTGTATCTTGACAGAGTAAAACCATCTAACTGAGATCACCGTTTTTAACTTTCCTCCGCTGCGTCTGCACTGCTATGCATCGCATCAGAAGTCAACTATTGCCATGTTTCGACAAGATTTAGTAGCAACGCTCTTTGCAATCGGAAACAAAACTCGTTAGCCAATTCCATTACGCCGGTCCTATTTTTCATCAGGAAATTGTGGATATTGTCATACGCATCTCAACACTGTGTCAAAAAACAAATTGAACTTCGAGATCTCACCCCTTTCATTGAAGTGTGCCTTCACATTCTTCAATCGTTATTATTCTCTTCAACAATTACATTAACTCTGTGTGCCTCAGATCACCGTCATTGAACAAATAGTGCTTTGCTGTGAACAATCATATAAACGTTTGCTATCATGTCGAAGAAGTTATAGATTAACTTACAGGTTGAAGATTAATCTGATGCTTGAGAGCAAAGCCGCGTGATACGAATAACTTCCTTAGCAATCAAAGTTTCCGCACTTTTGTGATACACGATAATGACTTTTAAATGAATTCTACGCCAAAACATTTTTCAATACAAATGAACCTTTTGCACGCTTTAAGAAGTTAAAAACAATAACCGAATTTTCATTAACAACTTGGGCGCTCAAACCAGACACGATATAAACGGATTTCTGTTCAAATTAATATCAATACTGTACTTTGACTTTCTTTTTCAGTCTCTTGAACTTGTTTGCCACTAGTCATGCGCATGGACGTCACAAGATTTTTAGTATATTGTTGAAATTATTAGCATCCTATTCATAAGTCAAAATTAGTTGATTTAACTTCATGCCACATTGAAGATTCAGATCGGCACAATTCCCCAGGCGTCGAATCATTATATGCCCCTGCCTAAATAATATTTTAATTTGAAAATATTTCAATGCAAATGAAACAAAGTGGCAATCTGTTTAGAACAACAAAACTAAAAAACAAAACAAATGCAATTGCATTTGTAGAGAAAATGTTATTCATTTCCAAAAACAGTTGACTCCAACTACTGTGAATCTTGCCCTGGCTTTATATCTGTAAGTTTTTTGAAGAAGGTTGAAAATTGTTCAGGTTAAGTCGTATGGTGTTTCCAACGGTCTTGTTCATGTCAAGACGTTAGCGATATTTATTACACATGTGCAGTACTTGTTGAAACCTTGCTCAGCAACATACATCCTGGTAAACACCAGTAATAACAACAGCTTAAATTTTCCCCAAACATCCACAAAACGCTCACTGCACTTGATGCACAATTGTGACCATGCGTGTTAATAACACATGGCACGGGTTTCATGTCGTTTTGGAAGTCGATAAGTTACTGAACGTGGAAGCGCATAAGTTACTGAATGTGGAATGTTAGTTAACTGGCAAAATAGCACATCACCCATTAAATCTCTACCCGTTTCAGCTTTCGGCGTTATCCCAACAACAGCAAGAATTCTTAGCAAGCCTCAAACTACGCGTGGCGAAAACGATTTTTTGGAATTCTTAGTTCAGCCACGATGAGGTGGTTGGACTTGCTTGCTCGTCTAAGGTATCCTTTTCCCAGCTTACTCCGCAGTCTGCAGTTATAGTTTGTCATTAGTCAGATCAGCACAAATATACTCACAAGCACAGAAACAATTTCGAACTGACTGAAAAACATGTCAAGCAAGAAAAACATGATATTTTATCTATACTTTCCGACCCTTGAATATGATGTAGGCTATGCCTAATAATTCAAGAAAGGTGGTATTTGGTTTATTAAATGCTCGATCCATTACGCAAATAGTGTTAAAACTTTAAAATGTTCAGGCTTGACTCTACCGCATTTATTAATGTACTTAATAGTATATCATTGCCAAAGTAGATGACCCAATTTTTTTATTTCAAGGTATTGTGCTTGAATGTGCTTTGAAGTCAACCTCAACACCTAAAGCTGGATTATTTTGATTTTGCAACGGTAAAGAAATTACGTGCCAAAATTAAATCAAAATTTGTAATTATGAAGTCAAACGTTTACGTTTTAGGGTAAAAAATTGGCTACCGTAAATCGACTAATAATCAAAATGTAATGTGTCTTTGCACCTTGAGGAGGCGAATCAAAACAAGTCTTTAAGGAGCAAATGGTACGGTTGTAAATACTTATAAACTCAAACACCAATTACTAAATAAAATCTAATCATTTCTCTAACAGGAACAGATTTTGATATCCAAGTTATTAGCTACTGTTGATGCAAGTGCTTTTTATTCGGGACAGTAATGCGCCAGAGCCATTGGGGAAAATATAAAAGAGCTCTTCTATGTCGATAAACTAGGTGCAAATTCTATTAGATATACTGTACTTGTTATTTCAAACAGATGAAAAAGTATTGTTACTTCATGCATATTGATAAAAATAAAAAGAAGCATAGATCTTAAATTATGCTGTGTTTAAGAGCTGAACATATTGTGAAACAACACATCCGAACATCATTTATCTGTTAATTATCTAGTTCTGAAATAAAACAAAAACAACACCTTCCAATTAATAGCTTTAGTAAAAGGTCACAAATGTTTGACTCTTACAAAGTTTTTCTGTTGCATGCTCACAGTTTTCAAAGCTTTTAAACAATCTGCAGCTGGCCAAAACAGTAGGGATTAACAGTAGGCAAATGACGTAGCTGCACGTTTACAATCTTTGCTCAACATATGCCAGTTGAGCTATCAAACTTTATGTGTTTCTCGGATAGATTGAAATCTTTTTTTGACGAAATTTCCCAACAATCATTGAGCAAAATTTCGAAGACACCAACCTTGATTCAGAAAATTGCTTATAGTCGATCACCATGTTCTCCGGTGGTATGATCATTCCTTTTTTAAAAACACTATGATTGAAAATGCCGCATGCTACGCTGTAGTACGATTAAACTCTTGGAAACTAAATAGCTCATCATAAATAAACTGCTTTCATGCAGGAACAAAAAAATTACCATGCGTCTATAACAGCACTACAACTGGACGCATTGTCGAAGAAAAACGTCTTGCTAAAAAAGAATACTCCGTTTTCATGCCTCAAATGTGGCGTGGCGATTCGCCGCTTTTGATTCGCAAATATATCTAACAGTGTGCGTATAATTATGTTAGAAAATAATTTTCACTTACATATATGTTTAGAAATACCTATTAGGCCTATAAAAAAAATTTTCTCTTCCGTTACTATCCTTTAAATGCATGCGTAGGGGTATATGTACTGCAGGTTGGGAAACTTGGTTGAGATTTACTTAAAAGGATCCCACAGGATGATGGAACCAAAGGTAGAGAATGCCCAGAACGCCTTTCGTACTGACCGCAGTATTGCAGAAAAAAATTCCCTCTCCAACAAATTTTCGAGAAATCTTGAGAGCATACCAAAAAGTAGTATGCTTGGTTTGTCGACCTCGAGAAAGCATTTAGCTGCGTCTCTCCATGAAGACTTCGTAACACAGTAAACCTCGGTTAATCCGGATTCGATTTGATCGACAATTTTATCCGGTTTAGGTGAAGATCCGGATTAACCGAAGATAGTTGTTTCTAGCCTGACGTCATCTAAGTACGGAGATATCGGTGAAAATCACTCACATTGAACATATTTACGGCCCAACAGGAGATTTTCGCGGAAGCACAGCGAGTTTATTTGATGTATTTGCAGTGTTAAATCGGACTAGTAATGGCCACATGCAGGCAGTTATGAACCATCTTAAGTCTATAATTTTCGATGACTTGGCTGCAAAGAAATCTGGGATTTTGGACTGACACATATTTCTGCAACTGGTCCATAAGCAGCAATATTTGCAAAGCCACAACAGTGACCCACACCAAGCGAATCTATCGCAATTTATTGCGTAAGGAAACTAGTTTCGTGTA
>JGI24158J21664_10004193_pt1 | contig 18456 bp, 12 predicted proteins | sample Ectturendosymbi3_FD_21664 | JGI IMG/M metagenome (IMG submission 21664)
CAGGATTCTTGACGTTGCAGCAGAGTAAACGACGACGCGCTAGCAACCCGACTTGCGATTTATATTCATTGCGTAGCTTTTTTCACAAGAAATCAAGAAATTTTTTTTTACCAAATGCGATTTTTTTCAGTGTCTCAAATCGAATTTTGCGAAGAATCGAAACAAACGGCACAGACTGTTTGAATCCTACAAAACAAAGACAATGAAGCTTTTGAAACCTGCTTCACTTTTTTACTGAAAATAAAAAAGACGATATTTGTAAAAAAACGATATTTCAAACAATTCCAGGGTGGCACTCTCTTGACTTTAAAAGTGGGTTCCTCGGGCCACCCACACAAAAGTAGGAAAGAATTGTATCTATAAATACATACGCATCATCTATTTACACAAATCATTTGAAGTAATATGCTTCCAATAGCACTTTAACAATAAACAAAAATTATTTGTTTACTGCTCTCCACATGCCAGCCTCTCGGCTTCTATCGCCACTTTTCGTTTCATTGCCACCCCAGATCTTTCCAACCCTCGCTGCTGGGGGAGGTGCCACCCACTTTTGGAGCCACTATTTGCACCAGTGGTTCTTAACGGCCCCGCAGTGAACAATATGCGGGTCACTAGGAATGCCAGAATGTTTTCTTTTAACCCAATGTCACAATAATATGGTCTTGTGCAAATTAATTGACTGAAGTTGTTGTTTCAGTCGTTATACAATGTATCAGCACTTTTTGGTGCGTGTTTGGTAATCTCAGTTGCTGTTTCATTGTTAGACCAATGCAGTAAGTACCGGTACTGCCTGACTTGCCGCCAGTCTTATCAAATATTGGTTTTATGACGTAGCAGAGAGCTTTAAGCGCGTCAATAGTGTTGTACAATGCAGCCAGTCCTTTCTGTTGTGTGTAGTTAACACACGTGTTGAAATTTCTGTGACTTTTATGACATATATCCCACCTAGAAACCCCAGTCGCATTGTTATTCTTTGAGAAAATTGTGACTATATCCAAACAGCCATTGCAAACATTGTAGGAGTTTACACAAAAGTTTCTTTCACATTTAATCACAATTCGCAACTTAAGATACGCAGATGCAGGGACCCAAAGCCAATATCTTTAAAAATAGGGGTCCCCGTAGCTGGGAAGCTTTAAGTATCACTGACGTAGGCCATCACAAGTAACCATCACCCAACCAGTAACGCGAGAATCAGTGCGGCAAAACTAGATGTTAAATCAGAAAATAAAACACTCAACGAAAGGCTGGCGATAACATCAGGCATATGAGCGTCAACGTCATGGGAATGAAACAGAAAAATGCTGGAAACACTGGTGTTTGGTGAAAAACAGTTGCTTTTTCAAGAGTTTTGCTTTTCTTCTTTTATCTATCTTTTATGTTTGGCCGCGTCTTGGTAATTTCTTAAACCAACCCTTGAGTTCTTATCAGCATGTTGCCAACTGGAGCGCTCACACTGTATGACGTTCCTGCTTGATTGCTCTCACGGTTTTGTCTTCGCCCTGACGATGATAGTTCGTACCTAACTATCGAAATGTTCGCCAGTTTTTAACCTGTTTTTACGTGTTAACGCCAGTCGAACCTGATTATAGTACTGTTCACTTTGTCCGTAGCTTGGTCTGGCCAAAACACAATTTTATTGCGTGCAGCGATCGCGCATTTCGCAACGGAACCGCGCACACGGAAGGAGGAACCGCGTGTTTTTCGTTTCGATCGGACCGGGCCGCACGCGAACAACAGAAACTCACGGGTCGGTGGAGCGGATCAACCCGTCGTCGTAGTCCAAGTTTTCGTCCACTTCCGGTATGGTGGGAATGGCGGACTGGCCGTCTCCGCTCACTGCGTGGCAAAGCACACGTGTGGTGTGGGCGAAGAAGCGGATCACCGTGCGGCACAAGCGCGGTACACACGGATCCGTTTCTTCTATTACAATTACGTAACGATACGTGCGAACATGATTTCAACGCTGGATCTGTGTGCGACTACAACAAGTAGTCTTCAGCAAAGGAGCCTCTATGGGTTTCAACAGATCAACGTGAGAACAGATGATCAAACGACGTAATATAACACGTTTCATGCGTGCCAGCCTCTGATAGTCATACCATAACGTGCAAAGCGCAAGGCAAATTTTACTAAAGAGCAAAGTAGATTTGATTTGTTTTATAGTTTAAATACATTAGCTTGATTATTAAAACACCCAGCGCTGATAATTCTGCTGCCAAGGATTTATTTCCGGGTCAACTACTTCCACAAGAAACGCGCGCGTCGCCGATGGTCCACTGTAAGGGAAATACGTGCGATGCGAGAAAAAGGAGTACTTTGAAAAAGAAACACCACCAATTCATCAAAGTCACCTGCACAGCTACTGTAAACATATCTACCAACGGTAGCTTACGTTGTCTGTGGAACTTGGCTGATGGGGTGACGGGGGTGGTGCAATATAAACCGGAACCGGGACGCATGGGGCTGATCATGGGAGGTGGGGTGTACGGGGGTATCTTATCCGCTCCGTTGTAGCTTGAATTGCTATCCCCGCTCGGCCTGAACAAGGAACGCGCGATATTTTACCGACTCGCAGCAGAGAATGGTTGAAGTTGGAAGGTAGAACCAAGTCCGCGCCAAGTCGTGGTCGTGTCTCATATACTCGTTGTAAGCGAGTGTAAGCAAGTACTCGTTGTAAGCGAGTAAAAAAAGCGATACTCGTTGTAAGTATACTCGTTGTAAGCGAGTATAAAAAAGTCGTGTCTCATATACTCGTTGTAAGCAAGCATAAAAACTTACGTGTACTCATATACTGTAAGCGAGTACGTGTACTCATATACTCGTTGTAAGCGAGTGCAAAAACTTCATCTTTTGCAGTCACAAATTTGTTTCGCTTACGCAGCAGACGCACAGTTTGAAAGCAACAGCTTCAATCTGGGGCGAAGAGATCTCAGTTAATCAACAAGACGATCGAATACATCCGACTAAAGCTCGGCAATTTACGATGTGACATCCGACACGACAATTTGTAAAAAGGATACGATCCAATGAACCCGGGTTCGAACCGTCGACCGTTCATGTGGCAAAGAAAAAGCTTTAAGGAAAGAAAACGTAACCTGTTTGCGCTGCGTGTATGCTCGAAAAAAAGCACTTAACCTTCACGGACGAGCCGCTGCAGACCTGTTTTTTTAGCTGAGACATTCCGGTCATTTGTCTCACAGTTGCATTAAAACTCGCCGTAAAAGTGTTTTTTAGCCTATATTTACAGACATTCTGAGCGAAAGGACAATTTTTTTCTGTCATTTCAAAATCATTGCGGTCTATGACCGATAAAAAGAGGTGCAATATCTTATCAACGAGCGGACAAGGGGCCCATGACCAAAAATCCTATTCCAATCCATCAAACCTACTAATTAAGAACTTATACTGATAATTTCTTGTTGTAAATCAAATACGACTTTGTACTCTACAATGGACAGGTCTAGAGCAAATTTTGTACAGTAGTTACTAACCACAGGCATCCACAAAACACAGCGCGTAATTTGAGCATTTCCCACAACTTCACAAAAATCTTATTGCAACACAATATCCGAATTCTAGGGTCTGTTAAAACCTCGACACACAAACGATCTTCTCAAAAAAGTTAAGCAAGCTTCTGTACCTGCGCCGATGATGTAAGTTGCTCATGTAAAAGTGTACTGCGGGAACAGGATTGATATACGCGTTAACGCTCGACGGTATGACCAGGGGGGGAGGCTTTCGCCGTATCCGGGCGTCAGACCGGAGCAGGCTGCCAGACTTCTTCATTGGCGTTCCACTGGTTGAGGCCAGCTTGTGCAAGTCCTGCCTGTGTACGGGCAGCGCGCCTGATTTGAGGGGCACCCGGCAGTCGGCCGAGTGGCGGCGTCGGCGAATTCTGCGGGTCACCGGCATCGGTTCGGCCCATTTTTCAGGAACGGCCGCTTTTTCAACTTGGGCCGTGTCCGTTTGGGAGGCCTCGGAGGGGCCAGTCGCGCCTTGGTGGTCGGCCGAGCAGTCGCCGCTGCTATTGTTCGTTGTCGGCGGCGCAGCTGAAGGATTTTGCGTTTCGCGAGCGCCGCCCTCCCCGGCCGACTTCAGCTTGACGGAGGGCACCGGGCTGTGGAGGATCTGCCTCAAGATGCTGCTGTTCGAGGTTTTCACGAGGTGCGCCCCCTCGCTGTGGTGCCGCTGCCGGAAAGGCCGACCGCTCGCGCTCGAGAACCACGAACCGCACGACGGCGTGCCGCCCATCATGGAATTGGGAAGGATTTTGCTGGGACTGGCCACGTTTACGGCGTCGCGCATCAGAGGGTCGTCGTATGACGAGAACAACGCCGTGTCTTGCCACGTAACGGACGGCTGTTGGTTCATGGAGATGTGCGCGGTCACGCATTCCGCCTCGTACTCGCCGAAGCGACTCTGCAGTCGGCGAGTGGCGGTGGTGACGGGGAGGATGAAGGGGTCGTTGCCCGTTCGGATCGGCGACGTTTTGCTGGCGCTGGCCTTCGGGTACATGGCATCCTGCTGCACCAAACAGGCGTCCTGCGACGACGCGTCAACGGCCGGACCCGCCCACGGCACGCCCGAAACAGCGGGGTCCGCGGGAGCGCTGGCTGCGCCCGGTTGGGTGTAGGCGGCCGAGGCGTACTCTGCGGGAAAGGGGGCCACCTCGGCAAACTGGTCCCTGTTGGCGGCGGCAACCGCTATCGAGGCGAGCTGAGACAGCGAGTTCGTTTCGGACATGTGGTGCATGTCGTAGGTCAGATGGTAGTTATCGTCGGCCACGGCGTAGGGATATGTCTTTTCGTGCAGCAGCTGGTCCGGTGCGTAGGGCTGGACGCTGTCGGGCGCGTTTCTGGCCATTTCGGACTGGACAGCGTGGTCTTCGCTCAGGTATTGGACCTCTTGCTGCTGGATTAGCGGTGGCGGCACCTGCGAGATGGCGGCGGCGTTCGGGAGGTTGAATGCGCCGAACGCGGGAGGTACGGGGGTGGCGTACAGCTGGGGGTAGTTCAACTGCTGGCCCATTCGGTCTTTCAGGTCGCTCGAGTTCGGTGGGAAAACGCCGGGCACCTGGGCCGGCTGTAGCACCATGGCCGGCGGCATGACGTAGGTCGGCTGCATCGAATTGGACGGGTACATGAAGTCCGGGTGCGACGCGTCCGTTTTGAGAAACGAAGCGGCCGACGCCATTGTCAGCAAGCCGTTGTGCGAACGCCCGGGCATTTGCGCGGCGGGCTGCGCGACGTACTGTTGATGGAGCAGGGGAGGAACGTCGAGGGCCGCCGCCGTCGGCACGAGGCCGGGAGGGGAACGGCCGATCTCGACAAAAGCGGGCGAGGGGCTGCTGTGCAGCACTTGGTGCGTCGGCAACGGCGGGTTTTTCGCAGAGGAGTCGCTGCCGGAGCTCGACTTCGAATGACGATCTTCTTTGTTCTGGAATAAATGCAGCAAGTTATTGAATAAAAAGGTCAGCTCGAGAGGCAGGGCAACGCGGGGATAGAACAAACGCGACACACAGGGCTTACAATTAAAAACCCCAGGTTTGCTGCAAGCTTTTGAGGAATCAGCCGACTGCGCTCTGCTTTCTCCTTTTTTCGATGAATCAAACTTGCACATATCTACGCTCAAGCGACAGGTCTCCACAAAGGTGGCAAACAAGTAAATCCATTGGCAAACTTTTTTCAGGAAATCAATTTCACGCAACCTCAGCCTTACAATCTGCAAGTAACGCTTACGTTTGAAAAGTTGAAAGGCAAAGCAAGAGCTGAGAAAGCAAAGTCTGCACTGAAATGAATACAAATCAAAACACAAGTTGCGACAAATCTTTTCCAAGTAATCGGGAATTCACTGGAACTCTAAAACTAGCTGACGCCCAATGCCGAGTAATGCAACAGATGAACCCGCGCCGCCGCTTACGACTCAAAACAGGCACGGTAGAATGGGTAAGAATGATTGCGTTCGGAAATTTGGTAGCCAAAGTCCAGGAAGCGTTTCCAAAATTGAATGGTGAAAGCTGTGACCGGAGTTATCGACATAGTCGCTCATTGCGTGGTGGAACTGGTCAAAATACGTCGAAGAACGACGCAAAAAGGTGCAGGAAATATTTCACGTTGGGGAGAAACATGCTTTGATTATCAATTTTTGTCTAAGTTTGTGACATCATTCATCTTCACAGGTATCCAGAGAAGGAAGACTGAGTTGTTCTACAAAAGGCATAGTGTGAGCTTCATGTATAGGTGGTTTATTTGCGATGCCATGCAGGGACTTCGGAGAGCAGGGCATTGCCTCTCCTGATCATTCACACGAGGGGCAACGGGGGTGGAGTTGCCTTTTCATTGCAGTATCATAGGTAATTTCATGGTTTACCGAGATCGAATTGAAACAAATTTATTGCAGCTATTCGCGCACTCAAAACATTCAGAATTTGATTTTCTGTAATTATTTTTGGAGTCAACATTGTTGCTAAACAGTAATAAATAGGGCAACCAACTTTTTGACCTAAAAACTTAAAATATTGACTTTATAATTTACAAAATTTTTGACTTTATTTTGACCTATCACTTTTCAGTGTTTTCTGTTGACATGTGCAATGCAAAACATATTCATATACAGTATTAGAAAACAAACCGATAGGTTTGAAATGAAACAAAAAGTAGTTTGTCTGCGAAATCTGGTACAGCATGTTTTGAATGTCTGTCTACTTTCAGTTTCATGAAGCAAACCTCGTTGATGCTTTGAACTGCGGCGATGTGCTTCCACCATAAACCGTTTGTCACTTTTCACTAAGCAATCACAGAATTTGCAAAATATTTCACTCTTACTTTATTGACTTTTGGTTGTCCTAGTAATAACCATAATTGGTAACGATTTTTTGTTGTTTTGTAATTTTCCACTGCCCTCAACTCTTTTATTGCATATTTGCCCTACAGCTGTTCCGGCGTACCTGACACCATGGAACACTGAACAGTGCCGCGATAAGGTCACCTGGTCTTTGTCATCTTTACGATCAGGTTTGTTCCAATTACTGCGGTGCAATGATCATGGGCGTCGTGAGGATTTTTTCAGGTGAGGCAATAGTGGATTCGTTTTTGCCATATGTTGAAAACAATTTTTTCGAGTGCCGCAAAAAATTTTGGGGGGCATTGCATCCCCGTAGCTGCAGGTCTGGTTGTATGTCTTTTTACGGCAAGACTCTCGATTCCACAACTGGTGCAACGGTGCCTGCTGCAGAAAAAGCTAATAACGCATGTAAAGCAGCGCCAACAGCATTGCCGTGCGAGCTGTTGGTGCTGCGCCAGGACGTTGGTTGCAAATGCAAAACGAGGAGCACGCGAAGCAGTTAACGTTTTTGCAGGAGGTATACCAGGTGGCCGGAAAATGAAGACGCCTGGAGTTTAGAGTTCAAAAGACGACAAAAGTCTTGAATTTCCTTAAGAATTGACGTCTTAACGTTTCAAGGATTCCTGCTGCGAAGTGAACATGCGTGTTCATGCGCATACTGCACTGCTTGAAAGGCGCTGGTTGCTTAAAGGGCACACGAGTACCAAGCTCCTTCCAAAGTAACTACAGTACTATTCCTTTCCTTGGTGCTCTTTTCTAAAGCAGCACATGGACGTACGAGTTGCTAGTAGCAACGTAAAGTTACGGCAGCGACGGAGAGTATAAACGAAAATCTACAGATGACGAAGGGCTCCGCGCAAACGCATTTTCGGGTTTTTTTTATGTAAATGATTAACGACATCACTCAATCAAACGGCTTGAAGCTTCAAAACACCAAACGGGGCCAAATCATCACAGCCCGACGTCTCCATAGCGACCGACCGGCGCTGGCGACATCGCACCGCGCGACGCACGCGCGAAGCCGCGAATGCATCGATTCCGACAAATCGATCTCTGTCAAGTACCTTTTTGTCCGAGGAGCTGTGCACTCGCATGTGCCCGTTCAGGGCCGGGGTGCTTTTGAAGGTCTGGCCGCACAGGCCGCACGTCAGACTCCCGTCCGAGTTCCTTCGGCTCGAGCTACCGCTGCTGCTGCTCCTCGACTCTCGCGACGCCGGCTGTCGTGGTCGTTGGAAAAAAGCTGTTAGCCTTTCGCGATTGTAGTTGAAGCGAAACGCGCCGTGTTCATTACACAGCGGCGAAAAGACAACAAACAAGCGCATGTGGAGGAGTCGACTGGTAGCGAAATTTCAATTTTTTTAAGATGTGAATCGTTTGTTCCGCGAGCAACAAACATGTTCAGTCGCTTTGCGGGCATTAGAATTGAAAAAGCAATCCGGACTTCTTACGGGAACCTACACCGCAGGGGTATAGCGTCGCGACCAGCCTACTCTTCTGAAGTTAGAAAAAGCAGGCACCTTCAAGCATTGATTGCATTTGATGCAGTCACTGGTGATAATGATGCTTTTTGAAGCAGCATCACTAACATGAGGCGTTAGAACTTTACCACGGCTTTATTGCATTCAGATTTTCAAAAACAATAGGACTGATGAAGCAGCCATTAGGCGTAAGTCATCCAGCGCATATACTCGGTAAATAATTTGGTGACTTGCCTTTTTGAACGGTGTGGTGAGTACCAACATCTGGGTTTTGCGTAAAATTATTAATACTAGAGTGCAACCTGGTTCATTCGCTGCTATCACAAACGGAAGTAAATGGATCTTTCATCCACGAAAAAAGAACGTACATTACGTGACTTACACCAAGCTTCTAACACCAACCCAAACGAACATCACCGTTGACGTGGAACAAGCGCCAGAGTGGAACGAATGCACGAATCCAAAAGGATTGTAAAAAACAGCAGTTGCGTACAATAGAAATTTGGCAAATGGCAGATGAAAATTTTCAATTACTAATTAAACACTGTCACAAGATGTAATTAGAAATGCCCCCAGGCAATGTCGGATCATAGCATGATAACATTGCAATGCTGCCAACACTGTCGCTAGAGACAAAAACAAAACTAGTCACACTGCAACCAAATGGCTCGTCATGTACACTAATCAACGACATTCCTTTTCTGACAACTCACAGCGTTTACTTACTAAAAAAAGCCATTTTTTAGCATTGTGAACCTTTATGTACTAAGTTATTCGGATTACTGTCATCATCAGCAACAGTGCCTTTCCTTAGTCAATCGTGAGGATCAAAAACAACCAAAAAAGTTCCATTTCGCTCAAAATTACTAACTTTATTATTGATTCGGCCAAACTCGCTTTGGCTCAAGATTACTCACTTTATTATTGATTAGGCCAAACTCGATTTTGCTCAAGATTACTCACTTTATTATTGATTAGGCCAAACTCGATTTTGCTCACGATTACTCACTTTATTCTTTATTTGGCCAAACTCGCTTGACTCAACATTACTCACTTTATTATTGATTAAGCCAAACTCGCTTTGGCTCAAGATTACTCACTTTATTATTGATTAGGCCAAACTCGATTTTGCTCACGATTACTCACTTTATTCTCTATTTGGCCAAACTCGCTTTGGCTCAAGATTACTCACTTTATTATTGATTAGGCCAAACTCGCTTTGGCTTAAGATTACTCACTTTATTCGATGACACCGGCTTCGACTTGGCGGGTTGCTGCTCGCTGCTCAAATAGGAAGTGGCGGCTTCGGCGGTCGCGAATGAATTCCCGGTGATGGTTGGCGCGGTGGTGACGATGGCGTACGACAACGCGGACGAATTGGCGTCCGATTGCCTGTTGAACGTCGTAATCGGATATTTCAACGCAAGCGGTAACCTCTGCACCCACCGCAAACAATCCCACGTGCATGGCACATCGCAGTCACGTCTGCCTGCCAGCGCGCAACCGAGTGCGCCACGCAAATTACGGCACGCCGTATGTACTTGCGCATTTTGCCACGAACACGTGACCACCGAATTACCGTGCAATATGCCGCGCCAGTGGTGTTTTGCAGTTTGCAGCCCAGATGCATGCATGCAATCTTGGCAGCGAGGCTTGTCAAAGCACGCCGCCGTCTGTGCGAAGAAACAACGTTCGCACACGCCTAACGAAAACAACGGCAGAACGTGGCGGCTGCTGCGACCGGATAAAACGTCACCACGTGTAACTCAACACCAGCAAAACAGGGGCACCGAGTGATTCGCAGCGCGAAAACAACCGGCAGCATTCCCAAGTAGTCGAGCGCTACAGAAAAAGCTGTCGCGTTGCGCTTACCTGACGGCCGGGGCGGGCTGGCCCGGCACCGGGTAGATCACGAAGCTCGCGCTGGTCGACGTCCCGTTGCCGATGGGGAAGATCATGCTCTGGCCGGGAGGGAGAGGCATCGCTGCGTTGGGAACAAAATGCTGTGCTACGACCGCCGAGGTCACGGCCGGACTCTCGGGTTCGTGTTTCACGTGACTCGACAGGTCTTTGTCTGTCGGCGTCGCGCTCTGCGGCAAAGTTTGAATGAGCGCGATGCGCGGGTCGCTGCCGCTGGCGGGACGCAACAGCTGCTGAATGTTTTGCGGGCTGGGAAACGCCTGGTCGTAAATCGGGGGAGGCGTGCTGCGCGCCATCAGCTGGGCGGCTGCGAAGCGAACGGCAGGCCCGAGAAGGGCAGGCGAGGCCCGGTGAGGCCTGTTCAAAGAGTTTTTCACGGAGCCGTCGTGGGCGAACGACGCTTTCTCGCTCTGCTCAAGCAGGACGCGCAGGGCTGCCGCGGCCTCCTTGTCGCGTTCGTTCAAGGGAGCCTCGTCGTCCAAGCCTTGTTCTGAGCCCTGATTGGCGACAACAGACTCGCCAGAAAAGAACCTGGCCCGCTGCTGGTGGTCCAACTGGTGCTCGGGGTGATCGAGGGGGCTTTTCAGTTCCGGCTCGGGGGGGAGGACCGGTTTGTGGAACCAACCGACGGCATTCAACTTCGTCGCTTGAGCGGCGCCCGTTTCGTCGCTGCTGTGCAGAGGGAGGATGGGACCGCCGTCCTGGGTGACGAAAGGGATTTCTGGAGCGGGCACGAGCTTGCCGTTGCTGTTCTGACTTTGAATGGTTTCGGGCGTTCCGCGACCCGCCACCGACCAACCGCCGAGCGACGCAGATACGCTGATGTTCGCAGGCAGCTTGCGAGACTGCACGAACGCTGTCGGACCGGTGGACATTTGAGCAGACTGGCTGCCGCCTAGCTTCCCGTAGGCACCGCACTTTTCCTGCGCCCGGGCGCTGTAGGTCGCGTGAGCCTCCTGTTCCTGGCGCAGCTTGGCCTTCAAGGCCAGCTGCTGCAAGGCGTCGCTGCTGCTACCGATGCCGAAGTGCTCCGTTTGCTGCCGTTGCTGTTCCTGCTGTTCTTGAAGCAGCTGCTGCTGCTGTTGAGCACTGTACGCCAGCAACTGCATGTTGTAGTGGTCGGCGGGAGGCGTGGTAAGACCCTGGGAAGAGTTCACGAAGTTGGCCGCTTGGCCACTCTGTGAAAACACCACAGCGTAGGTTTGATAGTTTCAAAAAAATGCTAAAGAAACAATTACAGGTAACAGTCAGCTGGTGCGTTCTTTTCCACTGGCTTTCGGTCTCCAACTGTTGCGACGTAGTAATTCGGGACTCCGCCTTCGCTGGCTGTCTTTAAGCGTTTCGAGATTAATGAATAATTTCTGCGGAAGAGACGCCGCACTCGCAATCGCGCGAAACACTTGCATCGTGCGATTATCGCCATCAACGACCAACATCACGCATTTCCACGCAGAACATGAACGGGGTCGGAGGTACCGAAAAAAGTAAATATGCTCTGTTCTCAAAGACAACCGAGTTCGCGTCTCCGCGCTTACTTTACCTTCGGTCCGACGACCTTTTCTCCTCACGTAGCACGCCACAGCGCAAGAAACACGTAAATCACCAACACTCATCGTTTTCAAATTGCCTTCGATTTGTTATTTTCCTGCACGATGTCGAAACCGTAATGAAAACACAAGCGCTTTTACACCCACAGCTGCTGCACTGATTTTCCTCGCAGCGCAATGTCAAATCTTCTGACCGTGAAACATGGTGGAAAGTTCTCCTTTTAAACGATTCGTTGTTTTTAGCAGCGTTGTGACAATTTCGGCCGTGCCGTCGTTCAAGAACAAAGCAGGCCCTGATGTCGTCAGGGAAGGAAATGCAAATCGCGCAACGCGGTGTCTACATCGCCGCAAAACACCTCGCGCCAATAAGCATACTACGCAACTTCCATCATCAGAATTAACTAACAGACCGGACACAATCTGGAATAGTTCACAAGCTGCTGTGTGGCTTCTCGCCTGCGAGATCAAACAAGGCGGTTCACGCCAGTGTACGGATGCTGGTTGCCGTAGTAGTAAGACTTGAACGCGACAAAGCACCACATACATGTCACTTTAAATGAGGGCAGCAACGCAAACAGGCCGACTGCCATTTTCAAATGACCTACTTGAGCCAGCGTAATTGTGATCATGGAGCCGGGGTGATCCGTGCGGTCGCCGTCGCTTGATTCGACTCTGCAGACAAGAGACCAGGCACAGGTTACTTTACGAACGTAAGGAATTGACAGGCACATGCAGAAACGATCCACCACGACATGGGTCACTTCACATTACATAGGCGTCCTCTTTTCAGAGCCGAAATAACGACAAACAAAACTTTTTTTTGTTTTCTTCACCACATATAATTCTTATAATATGTTCCTCGCACTTAAACGTTTTGCTGGGGAAACACAGAACTGCGAAGGTTGTTAAGAATAAGATTAATCTCATTGTACCACTCAGGTTTTCACTCAATAGGGTGCGATTTTTACGTTTCACTGTTGAAATAGAAAATCAGCATTTTTTAAAATCGTTTCAATGAGTTTCTGTTGACAGCGCACAGGAGTTTACCAGTCGTAGACACTATGCCATTTCCATAAGCAGTAATGCAGACTGCGTTTGCATTACTTAATTTTTACCTGAGGCGATCAAAACGTGCGCACGACCGCAACCCATCACGGCAAGTTCTTGTGCAAAAGGTGTAAAAACGTAAAAGCATTTGTTTCGCACGGGATAATACACGCTTGAAGTTTTCCTTGATGAATGCATCTCGAAAGTTAAGGCAACAAGTTATGCCATACATCCAGGCCAAAAACAGATTATTATAAACAAACATGCAATTTCACTATCTCGTTTCATCTGTACGTGCGGCACCCGGCTAGTGGACACGGACAGGGACGGGGGAGTGCGGGTCACTGCCGCCCTTCCCTTTCAAAAGGGGCAACGGGGTCGGAGGTGCCTTTTTCATAAACATATATTTCAGAGTGTTTTTCTATAACCTCTGATTATTTTTCAGGTCAAAATTGTTGCGGAATAGGTTAATGCGACAATCATCATCCCCACCACGCCTTGTAACTACGGTAAATGATCCACACACGGTAGCCATCCTGTGCGGAACGTTGCGAAGTGCTTATTTTCAGTGAATGTGATTTTCTCTGGTAAATACAACATGCCATGTTCATTTCTATCAGTCCATTTTACTTGTCTTTTCAGTTTTAACACCAAACGTGTGTGTTTTGTTTGCTTGGTTTTATGTGGTTTTCATAAATGTCTTCTGCGGTAAAGATCTCGAGTTTTGTCAACTAAACATTATTTTGGAAAGAAAACGAGCAAACTGGCTAAAACTTTTTTGCTTTCTATAATTTTCAATTGCCCTCAATTTTGTACTGACCACCCAGCCCAATTGACCCCCTCCCTGCCCTACTGCTGCTACGGCGCACGTGTTTCCGGCGCAACCGCTATCAACGCTGTAAACTTGGCAGACTGTTCTCAGCGAAGCGTCACAAACAATTATTAGAGTGGATTGAGCAGAAGCAATTTTCATTCCGTCAGCAGATTTATCTTTGGATAACTATACAAAATTCCAAGCTGAACATAACGGGCCAAATACACCAAAAAAACAAGTTTTTACCGCCTCATTCCGGGTAAACACTTTTATGGAGTTTACGGTAGGAAAAAACATACACTGGCAAATGGCAAAAAAACGCAACACCCTTATTTTGTGAAAAAAGAGGATAAAGACAAATGCGAATGCGCTGTTTCAAATCGCACCGGGGAGCATGCTCTTCTCTTGCCATGTTTCCATTCCAAATTACGGCTGGAGCAGACGAATGATCGGGCAGCGCTCTCGGGCGGTGAATCGCACTTTTGTCGTCGGGCACAATTTGGTAAACAACACCTTTGGGTGCTTGCTTCGGCACGGCACTGCAACGGACGCGTGTATCGCTCTGCGTTATTGCTGCACTTCGGAAATCAACCGAACAGCGCAGGCAGTTGCACATTCAAAGTAGCATTCATTCACGTGTTTAACAAACCAGTTACTGAGTCGAACAGCTCTCTGCCCAGTTGGCTCTTTGCTGGCAAAAAGAAAAATTACGTCCATAGCGACATTGCTGAAGAGGAACCGCGCTTGCAAGAAAGAATGTTTTGCTCGTCATACAAGGAATTTGGGACGCAAACTGCCTCGAGGTAATCGCAGTCGAACCAGTGCGGTCTGTCACCATAATTTTAAATGTCTGTCAAATTCAGTTTCAAGCCTTGTGCTTCTCATCTGATGCAACCAGGACAGTGAATTGCGGTCATGTCTTTATTAATGGTACAGTCAATGAACGAAAGTTAGCGTCAGAAAGAATTGCGCGGCGGCGTGAGACACTTCCCGACGAGGAAAACGATTGTTGACCAAGCCGAAGTCAGCGCAGTTGATTGTTTAGCAAACTGATTGCCAGAAAGGACTTACCTCAAACGACTTGATTCCACCACGTCGGTTTTTGATATATCGGCACCTGCACAACGCACAACAAATACAGTAAACCTCGGTTAATCCGGATTCGATTTGACCGACGATTTTATCCGGTTTAGGCGAAGATCCGGATTAACCGAAGGTCGTTTTTTCTAGCCTGAAGTCATCTAAATACTGAGATATCGGTGAAAATTACTTAAATTCAACACATTTACGACCCAGCTGCAGACTTCCGCAGAAGCAAAACGTAATTATTGATGCTTTTACAATGGTACATCAGAGTAGTTACCGCCATATCCAGGCAGTCATAAACAATCTCCACTTCATAATTTCAGATTACTTGGCTGCAAAGAAATCTTGGGTTTTGGACCGACGTAGATGTTTCTGCGACTAGTCCGTTAAGCAGTCACTCTATTTAGAGTGTAATGCCCTCCAGACAACTTACCATGTACAATACACTCTGGGATAATGTTCGACAGAAGCACACTCAACACTGATCAATAGAATGAAACCGTGGTGCGGCGGTGTGCTTTGAGCATTGTGTTCAACATTATCCATGCCCGTGTGTGACGCAATAATCGTCTCTACGATTGGTGGAATGTTACACGCAGTTGCAGTGGTTGTTATCATAATTCTATACGCTCGTTGGTGATTTTGAGCATGCTTATGTTGAGCCTGAAAGCTGCCGAATCTTTCCTAGAGACAAAAATCCGGATTACGAGATGTGAAAAGAGCAGATTTTGTCCGGTATTGGCGAAGATCCGGATTAAGAAATCCGGATAAACCGATGATTTTTATACAGAAAAACGTTAGAAATCATTCGTACCAGCAGTTCTATCCGGTATTGGCGAAGATCCGGATTAACCGAATCTGGATTAACTGCGGTTTACTGTATAAGCTCATTTGNACGTTGCGACATCAGCAATTTCGGGGAGTAAAGCACGTATAAACTTTTGCGTAAATATCGCTGCAGCATNTCGAATTTTTTAAGTTTAAATATGAANAATGCACGGTTTAGGCAGGACAACGCAAAGGCTACCGTGAAAAACCTAACTTCATCAAGTTCACTCACTTACGTAACCATNAGACACTCAACGTCTTAAACAAAATCTTGCTCGAACTTTTTTTAGGAAATTTGTTCAAATCTGATGATGACCTCATGNTCGTGCAAGAAAGGTAGGCGGGCACGACATTTTTCACCTGTTGCAACGGGCATGTGCATGAAGCTTTGCTTTTCAACCAGCTTGCCACAAGGTCCTCAGATAAGACACTGGCAACGAGCTTGAAGCAAGGGAGACACTTGCAAAATGTTAATCTCTACAAAAACTGCGTTGCAACGTACCCGCCACGTGCTTACTTTTTCCTAGTTTGTTGTAAGTGTCGTGGTTGCTAGAATTCAACATCAGCTGAGACGAGCCAGGTGATAACTCTGTTAGAACAGTACCAATGTCACTGCTTCTGCCGTAAACTCATACGAGAATGCACATGGAAAACGAAACTAATGCACAGCGATTTCTATAAAGAATTACACATGGCCCCAAGTCTTATCTGAAGTGGAAACTTCCAAGCAGCATCATTCAAGCACAAAGACTTTCCCACTGGCTTGAAAGCAAGGATATAAAATTCATGAAGGCATAGAAAGACATTTCTGTTCTAATATAAAAAATTGTGGTAATCTCTACTCTAAATGTAAAAACTTTTAGAAACAACAAGCACTTTGCATCAAAATGTCTTCAGAACCAAAATATCCAAATTTTGTTGCAGGACAAATGAAACCTTGCAGGGTAGAAACAGTAATCAGGACATGCTACTGAGCTTGCACACACCAACTTAATTGTGAAGATGTGCCTAAGAAGTTGCTCATACTGATTAGACTGCTAATCATTATTCTTCTTGAATGAAGCTAGTGATTTTGAACTGTTTGCTTCCGTCAAGATGGTAATCTAACTAGGCACAGCTGAAGAGCAGGGGAGTTTTTTTTCATGAGTATGCGAATATCAAGGGCTCTGAAACTAAGTTCAACTATGGAAGCTGTAACACAGATTTCAAGCAACATTTCAATGACCCCCATACAACTGTACTGCCTTTTGCTTGAGAATTTTTCATTTGTGCTGCCTTTTATGGAATCGATCATTATGCAACCTGCTCTTCTGCGGCTCCTACGAGGTGAAAATCAAAACAGTATAATACAGCCAAGCTTCACATCAGCAAAAAAGTCTAGTTGTGACTTCAGATAAATATAGTTGTATTTTAACATATCTGGAAGCAAGCACGGAACAACAAATGGGCAGTGTCAAAAACAACAGAGCACAATCAGACATATTTGTACAGAAAAATCCAACATTACCCAACCATTTATTTGAACTATTTGAATACGGCCAAAGTTTCACCACAGACTTTCCATGTTGCGATCCTGTTTGTAAAAGAAGTACTAAAATTTAATTTTCTGTACACCCCATTTGGAAGACTGCAAAGCAATATTTATATCTGATATCATGTGTTGTTTCAAACTTCAGCAAAGATCCATCACAACACAAAAGGCTATATTCTGCTATATGTCAGGTATCTGTTGACAGGCCTATACTACACAGTATATTTTCCCGAAGCACTAGAATTCCACATTTAACAATAAATCAATGAAAGTGCAACTTCAGCACTTATACTTTACAATAAACAGCAAGATCCTATGCTCAGAGAGATTTGCCTGAAATTTATCCATTGCAAAATCTTTTCATTATAACTATTGAGCATTCATCATCTCCTGTATGTAGTAACTATCAACCACAAACTTGCTTGATTGCAATTTTTAACTACTGAACAAGAGCAACAGGGAACAAAAGTGATGACACATATTTATCATACCCAGTATGTTGATTTAGTGGCATGACCTAGGTTTAATGGGTAAACATCCCTGTCAGAGCCCAATCAACAAAGCATAAACACAAGCTAGTCCAACACAATCAAAGAGGTAAAAAATAAAATGTGTCATAGAGCAGGCTATCTGCCTTGCTGGTGATAATGAAATTGTTTTCAATATCTTACCATGCCCTTCAAACAGCTGGTAATTGTCTGATTCATTAGGATCTTCTGCATAAGCTCCATCAACATCCATGGCTGCCGTTTGACTTAAGTCAGCTGCCACACTGTTTGGGGTATTAGGACCTCCATGATCTAAAAAATGCCACAAATAAATTAGTACACATACTGCAATCTTGCACAAGGCTAATCAAGCAATACATCAACAACACCAAAAAATTTTTTCAAAAAAAAGGGTGAATTAGTTACACATGGTGACAACATGTACAATGCTGTAATGTATTATGAGGTAATATTCAATCAAACCTAAACACATTTTTCTATTGAACTGTCTCACTACACCTCAAGGAGGCATGTGATCAGCAAGACCCGACTGTTCACACGAGGCAATATTGAATTAAATAAGCGATCCCAATAATGCTCACAATGTATTAACACTTTGGCGTCCGGCTGCTTTTGGGGATTTTCGAACAAAAAAACGCCTAAACGCATGTGGCTTTGTGCAGGAATTTCTCCTGTCCGGTATGCTCTACCAACGCAGTAAGTCTCAAAAGACGTGGCAAGTCTTCTAGTCTGCACTCAAAAAAAAATTTTTTGCTTGGGGGAAGCTGGTTTTTTGTGAGTGACGTCGCAAGTGGTGGACTTTTAGGCCACCTTGGCCCACTTTGCCTGGCCCTGGGCGCCAGCCGTT
>JGI24158J21664_10004195_pt1 | contig 18450 bp, 14 predicted proteins | sample Ectturendosymbi3_FD_21664 | JGI IMG/M metagenome (IMG submission 21664)
AAGTTCATTGTATCGTTATATTCGTTGCGATGAAACTATGTTACTATCAATTACTTGATTTCAGACAAGGGGTACGAGAAAATTTGATGAAAGGTCAGGGGTTACGAGTGCATATAAAGGTTAAGAACCACTGGTCTAGCATATGGACGCGTGCAATGCTAGCCACACAAGATCTGTGTTTGCGGTTGGGCTGCAGAAGAGTTGCTTCCTGGAGCAAACAGAACTAATCATTCCTTGATTCTTTCGCCTGTAACGAACAGCAGTTACTCTGGATTTATGACGCAAACAAGAGACAATTGTTTGGAGGCGCTGCTTTTTTGCTGCCAACCTTCACCGTCATTTCTAAGCACTGAAGCTCTATTCTTTCCGGATGGCGCTTGGTCGTCCTTGCTGGTTTTAAAATATCACAATGATGCTGGAAGGTTAGGACAACGGAGGCTTGAGACCGACTACGAAATCGTAGAACCTTTGAGAACGTTGTTTTTAGCGTGACAAGATTCATCACTTCGGTCAAGAGATCCGTTAAAAATTTTTGTTGCACCTATAATTTTGTGACTCGCTTGCTTTTACAGCATTCTTTTTGCTGACATCGAGGGTTTCACGAAACTAGCGTCGCAGTGCCACGCCCAGTTCCTGGTACGGACGCTACACCAGCTTTTCGCGAGATTCGACAAGCTTGCTCAGGTGAGGCAGGCCGATGTGCGTTGCTAACCTTGCTTGAAGGCCCACTGAGATGTGTTGCGTGTTTGCTGTGGCTGACGTGAACCAGTTCGTTAGCAGAGGCAACGGATGTTGCTATGCCGACGAAGCAGTTTGCTCAAAGGTCCTCAAGCAAGTAACGCAAAATTTCTCATAACTGCTTGTAGTTTAAGTGCTTACGTCTCTCACTTCGAAAATACCGGATGATGTGCAACGGTGTTCTGATTTGTTTCTGACGCGATATAGCTTGAAATCAAGCATGAACCTTCTCCTCAGGACAACCACTGCCTCCGCATCAAGATTCTCGGTGATTGTTATTACTGTGTGTCCGGCCTTCCTGAGCCGCGCCCCGACCACGCACACGCCTGCGTACAGATGGGATTGGACATGATCGATACCATATCGTAAGCGTTCGTTTTCTATTTCACTGGCCATGAAATCTTTCATCAGAAAATCCATGTCAATGCAATGCTTCGTGCTGTACCTGCTAACCTAGCATCGATTGTTTGAAAGCTGCGTCGCTGCATTTGAGTTTCCCTTGACAGCAACGCCGTCACCATTTCAAAGGTCACGTGAGAATGTTCTCGAAAAATGCTTGTCCAAGCTGATTTGTTTGCATACCGTTGGACAAGCTGATTGGTTTGCATACCGGCTCAAAAGCGTCGAATTTTACGCGGTATTTTGAGTTCGATAACGCCGGGCACGATAGAAAAGTAAGTGGTTTGTTGGCAACCCGGTGTGCGACTCGTGATTTGACCGGAATACATAAATCATTCATAAATCAAGAGTTACCGATTTGACGACCTGAAAGCGATTTTAGCTTCTATTTTTGTTCTTTGGCTCTTTCAGCCTGTAGCTACTGAGCGTTAATGAACGCAAAACGAATCCAAAATAATGACGATGAGGGTGTACCTGCAAAGAACGTGGAATTTATAAAAAAAAATTTTAAATCTGACCGGACGTCACTTGCGGTTTTGTACCTCTTTTGCTAATAACAGTGAACGTGCCTTCTCATCGGATTCCGAGCCCACGCTACGGCGTTGCTAAGCAGGTTGCGAGTCACGTGACGTGAACGCTGCTTGCAGCAAGGTCTCTCTTCCAGGAGGCCTTGCTTGCAGTGTTCCTTGCAGCGGTGACGCTTAAGCGAGACGTGCGATATTCTGACAACCGGCGGCAATGAGCTACGCAATAGGCGTCGGCCCGTCTGAATGACCAACTTTCACACATTCCAGAGTATTTGCGCACGTTTGATTCGCTCACGAGCTGCATCTCTTACCTGTTGGCTCGTTTTTATCAATACGTTGTGCCGCTTCTTCCTGTGCTTTCCGAGTGCTTGGTTTCTTGGCCTTTTCAGCACTTGGGAACTCAAACTTAAGCTCTTGTTTTTGGCTTGAATTGACATCAAAGCTAAGGATTTTTGACTTTTTGAAAATAAATTGTTATAAAAACAAAGCAAATAAAAAATTTCAAAAGATAGGGATATGACTACGCCAGCGGACAGAACAAAATGCAAGATGACAGGTTTATGTGACTGTTAATGGTAAGATTACTGTTTCATCCTACTAAGCAAGAAATCATACCGAGCCTCTCTTGCAGATCTGCCCGAATTGTAAATCAAATTTCTGGTTTGGTATTTTTCGTCGTTTGATTTTGTCTGCACTATTGCTCAAATTTCTGATTCGGACAGGCAAAGTGTATTGCAAGTTCCAGAACAGACGGATTTTTTACAAAAATAAGGCTACTGCGACTTGCCAGGCGCATACTGCAATTTAGGGACAGAGAAGGCATGCAGATGCATATTAACTGAACCAGCGTTTTTAGCAGTCAGCAGATGCCATTCGTACTGCACGCATGCATTATAACAACTGACCACGTGCATTGCAACAAGCCAAGTTCTGCTTTGCCCTCTCAAAAATAGGCCTTCGTAACTGAATTCAAAATCGTGACTGGCCACATTAGTTTTTTGTATACTCGCAGCCACTTCTGCGATTTACGCATAAGAATGACCGCAAAGATTGTAATAATGGTTGCATGCAACAAAGCAAACAACAGCGTTGTTGTTTCTGACACGGTTTGCAAAACCTCAAATTGTACTCCGTTCTTCAGTAAAAATCGCCTGTCGGTTTTCCTCCCTTGTTTCTTGCACGCCCAGAGGGTCTATAGCGCGTAGGTCACATTAGGAAACGGTGATCTACAGCCTAGGCAAATTGCGTTGAAGTCATTACCCAAGGGCTGATTTATGGGAATATTTACGCCTGTTTGAAAAGAAAATTAAGAAGTCGATTTTTGACTGACACCTGTGTTTAAAAAATTTTCGATTTCGCGTAGATTTGCGTACACGTTTCAGGTAAAAATATATATCTTCCAATGCAACCCCATGTTATTTTGCGAAAGCGGTGAAACCTGATCAGCCGCTTTCCGTTTGATATATTTGTGGCGCAGCTTCAATTGCTGGCGGCCAAAACAAAACATGCCATTGGCACGTTTTCGAGCGGCTGTTTGATGCTTGGGACCACAAAATGATCCTTCGGTAGTGAAACGAAACCCACGCGTCACGACTGTGAAGCTATAACGTAGTGTTGGGCTGAAACAGCGCTTGTAGTAATTTTTGAGTTCCTCTTTAGACTGGTTCGGGAGGTGACTGGAATTCCTGAATTGAACATGCGGGTTGGCATTCATACTGGTCGAGTGCACTGCGGCGTGCTCGGCTTGATAAAGTGGCAGTTCGACGTTTGGAGCAACGATGTCACGCTTGCCAATCAAATGGAAGCAGGTGGCAAAGCTGGGTGAGTTACGTTTTTCCGTTTCTTAAGTCGTTCAAAGCGCCCGTCGGCGGTTGCACTCACGCCTTGGTGACACTCCTGCATGCCTTCATCACTAAACTTTATTACTACCCGGTGTAGCAAGGCGGGATATCAGCTAGACTGTTGAGAATTGTCGCTTTGTCACCTCACTGCGTCTTCTAATGTTTCCCAAGTAGTTGCTTGAAAGAGATCATGCTTTGCACAACAGGCGTATCCACATAACGGCCGCCACTCTCAAGTATCTTCACGACGACTACGAGGTGGAGCCAGGCTACGGTCAGGAAAGGAATGCCTATTTGAAGGAAAAGAACATCGAAACGTATCTCATCGTCAAGCAAAAACCCCACGCCAAGGTGAGAAACGACACTACAGTCATCTCGGCAAGAAAATCCGCGGTTTGGGTTGCTTTTGAGGGTTGTGCACACTTTTCTACCAGCATGGAATTGCTACGACTAATGCAAACATTTTTGCTTACCTGGGGGTCAACTGCCTTGATTTCATGCTAAGAATCGCTCGCTTTTAACAATGGAAGATGCTGGCAATTGTCTTTGCGATAAGTTCGTGTGGGTCGTGTCCTGCACAGGGTCGTAACGAGGAGAAAACAATTCCCCGGGCGTCGAACCACTGCGGGGGACGCCGAAAAATCCCAACAATGTCACCAGTACTTTCTTCAGTACAATCCATTTGCTCCCGAAAGACCTTAGGTTCGATCATAGGGGCGCCAAACTTGCCTCCTGCCGCCGGGCGCCATCTAACCTCGTTACGCCCTGGTCCCGCACACACGTTGGACATCAGCCGTGCTGAAACTAAGCATTTATTTCCGTCTGATTAACACCATACTTTTCGCACATCTTGCAAATATACGCATGTTTTTTAAAGATTTTGCTTCACATAATTTAACTGTATACCTTCTCCAGCATATGCGACAAACAAATGTGCAGCATTTTGAGCTGTAATTTAGTGAAGGTCATGCTGTTACTTTATTTCAAAGGGTGGCTACTTTGTCGCTTGGAAATAACGCGTTCTTCACTGAATGTTCTTCACTAAAGCCTGTGTTGTTAAGCTGGGGGGCGTTAAAGGTTTGCCAGGTGTGCGCAAGTATGCCAGCTGCATTTTGTTGAAAAGCAGTATAAGCGCAAATAAATTGTTATGTTTTTTGTTTTGAGTGTGAGGTTAGGCGAGGCGCGAGTATCAATGACTAACGCCAAAGGGGGCGCGGCTGAAAAAGTTCAAGAACCTCTGTACTAAAGCAAGTGTTGAACGCAACACGAGCGTGCACTGCTGCAGCAATAAACTGCCACTCAAAACAACCTAAACCTGTTCTCCTTCCGCAACAACGAGTGAGAAAGTGCGTTTCGCGCGCCTGAACAGTTCCCAACTGCTGAGAATATCCACACTGACTTGCTTTATTTAGTTTTCGACTTGGCCTGATTTGATTGGACACGGTCTAGTTGGACCGCATTGTTCTCCTTGCTGGTCCTTCGCAATGCCAGACTTTGACAAGGGTTTTCTTTGGAAGTTTCCTGGATTCTTATACTCGCAACCGACAAACAGAAACCTTGACAAAATATGTCCGGGCTTGGAGCTTGCTGTCTATGAGAGCATATGCCACCAGAGTTTCCGCGCATGGAAAAAATGAGCCAAACTATTGGGTAGTGGAAGAGAGCTTGCAGAAAGATAATGACCTACGTATCGGTGAAATACACACTCAGTTTGATGTTGCAGCTTTTTCGTGTTGATGAGTATATCGACCAAGCGTTCATGCTACAGAACCTAGGCAGCCGGACCTGTGAATGCTGTTTGATGTGCGACGATAATGCCTTGCTGCTGGTTTTCATGCGGCCGTCGTCACGCCCTGCTGAGCTTGCACATGTCACCCGTGCACTTTGTTTGCTAATTTTGCTGAATGTTGATTTGTGCGAGACGTCAACAAGCGCAACTGGCGTCGCTCCATGAAAACCTCGCGATCCATTCGCGTTTTTTTGTCATCGCTTGATTCGGCTGCACGTGCGAAGCTATATTGCAACAGCTCAGCGCCATCAGACAACTTTTAGGCGTGACCAGACAGTGCGTTGTTAAATCTTTCCTGTCGCAATAAGTATCCCTGGCCAGACGCTGTGCCAGTATTGCATATCGGCTTCATCCTTGTCATTCAAACGCAGTAGCTTCAAATTTTTTCTGGTACAATGAGATGGTATATCGATTGCACAAGATTTTCAACGAGCCTACGGACGGAAAAATCGACTCGGGCGAAGGGACATTCTGACGACTTTTTTTTTTCACAGCCACCGGTGGCAGTGCCAGCAGCACAGGCTGATTCTCTCCTGCCAGGCCAAGCCATTGCGAGCAACGCCAATTCCAAGAACAGAAATCACCTGCGTAAGAACAGGACTGCGAAGGAGATGAAAGTAATGGGCCTTGAAGACGGTCCCAAGTAAGTGCTTTCAGCCCTCTTCTTCTGGTCGTGAACCATGCGGTGCAAACAGCCTTGTTTGGCTGTTCCTCGAATGTCCTCGTTTGTAGAACTGGAATACTTTTGTCGGAGTGAGATAACGGAATGTTCGACTGCTAACATAAGATTGTGTCAGATAGTAACCTACTTTACGCACTAGTTCCTATCACGAAAGAACTGTATCTTAAGCTTTTTATTGTCTTCCCAGAAACTTATCACGTGACGTTTTACGGGATACCAGGCGCGGCCTGTCTGAGTGCGAGGTCAACGACTTCCTGAACCGTGCCATCGATGCCCAAGGAGGGCCAGATTTGGGAAAATCGAACGCCTTTGGTAGATTCTTTCTTTCGTTCAAAGACAAAAGGCAAAAGAAAGAGGTACCATTGCTTGGCATAAATTTATTCTGTCCATTCGAACTACAGTAGAACTTCGTTGATTGTTGGATGTCAGATGACCTCAATTATTGTTGCGACATTTTACCGCTGCAAGGGTCGCTACGGTTCGTTGCTCAGGACATAACTAACATTCTTGATCAGATCACTTAATGCGAGTTTAAACGGCATTCTCGATGATTCACTTTGTCGGTGATTCATTGATCATGTGGGATACTGCTGGTTATAAAATCGAACATGGCTGGAATACTGACGGTCTGTCACACAGCGGCGAACACGACATGACGACTGTCGAAAATTCGATTTTCCTGCCCAAATGAAACAATTTTCGTGGAAATGCTTGTGTTTGTACGACTAACGCCACAACATTCATTTGCGTGTTTATCGCCAGGAACAATCTGCTTCAGCAACGTCTCTTCTTAGAAACAATTTCGTACGACTCGATTTATTTTTAGGACTTGTCAAGGAAAACGTTTTCTCGGTTGCTCATTTCTTTACTCAATTAAATGTTAATCCTTCGTCACGAAATTAGCCTTCCTAAGCATCCTGACGAGCCAAGACAGCGTACATTGTCTCGCAATGTGTACGCCTTTTTGCAGTAAGATTACACAATCTACTTTTATGACGTCACTAAACCGTGGTTACCAAATGTTAGTGATTACTGTCTATCGAAAGATCCTTTCACAGAATCAGACACTACGATCTTATCAAGAATATATATTTCGCTTACTATACGTAAGCAGCTCATATTCAATTAGAATCTTTACGATGAGACGAAAGGTCTGTGTGTCTATCAGATGTTGCCTATCTACATTTGTTACGCTACAGAAAATCAGAAAAAATAAGGACGCAAGTCACAATTATGGACATTCTTTAGAAATAAGGACTATTAATATTTTCAAAGACGTAGTACTTCAAAATAAGGACAAATCTTAGAAATAAGGATGTATGGTAACCCTGACTATAGCCAATGGCAATGACGGTCCCTGGTAGCCAGTTCGGTACAATTTCCAATTTCTCCCGCAAAACAATCAGCCCCCTGAAATAATAGGCCTTTTTCGAAATGTCCCCACCCCTAAAAATTGAAAACATTTTATTGCTCTTCCTTCGTTTTTTCTGTATTTTGGTGCCCTGTTTTCGGACTCACCTTCGTCAGCAGNTCTAGGTATGCTGTTGACTATAGGGTACACAAGCAGCGCACCAATACAGTGCGCGTGCAAACAAATCGTACTTGATTACACGAGAATGCTTTATACTTGCCCCCGTATATGCCGAGTTACGATAGGGGAGCTCCGAGAAAATAATGACTGCATGTTTAACCGAGTCAGAGCATCACATTGTCTCTGGCAGCAGTGGTTGATGATTAACGTAATTTTAAAGGTAATGGTGTACGAACAATTCGACCCCTTACCGTGACTAAGTTCGTTCCTCCATGCGAATGGGTATTGATCACAATTGCTCGTTTAATTTGAAAACGCGCGCTTCTACCTTGGGAGCTTTCGAATATGATAACGAATTGGAAAACTTGTCTTTGAGCGTCACTTGCAGAGATTCCACAACCCCAGGCGTGGGGCGCAAGGGGCGCAAGAGAATGCATGCCATCCCCAGGCATGGGGCGCAAGAGAATGCATTCCAGCAATCCCCAAGACATCAAAATTTCTAACCTAGTAAATGAAAGGGCACTCGTGGCGTGGCATTTTCTGGTGCTTGTCTTTCATTCTTACCACGAGTGCAAATTTCGCAATGATGCTTGTTTCACATTATGACTTCAAACATGTGGTTCTTGCCAAAGTCAGTCAATTTCCTTGTTTTAAGTTTGTAATAGGTCTAGGCAGGGTTCCCACGCGGTATTGAAAGTATTGAAAAAGTATTGAATTTCAAAACCAATTTTCAAGACCTTGAAAAAGTATTGAATTTGGCCAAAATGTCCATTAGGTATAAGTATGGAAATTCCAAATGGAAAAGATCAGAAGTGTCTGAGTAAAATAGTCTCTGGGTTCACTAATAAGTTTAAATTTCTTGTTATTTAAATTTTTATTGAGTGAATGTACAAGCAAACATGCGTAACAAACATATTTCCAGTGCACCAAATGATGATTTTGTTGGATTTACAGTTTTAGTCTGTTGTGTATCAGCAAAATACACTCAATTTCGCAACCTTTTCAAATTTATTAATTTGTGGCTTCACGATCCACTGCACAAAGATTAGATTGTAAGGGACGCTGCTAACAGCAGCATTTCTCTATGTAAAATCTATGTAATTCTTCAGAGAACATCAACATGAAAAAAATGAAAGTACTGTTTCACCAGCTACCTCAACCTGGATTTGCTGAAAATCATGACTGTGATGTCAGCTTAACCAGCTTGATAATTTTTCGATCTTGGTCCCAACATTTTCAGATGGTCAGTTTTGTTCAAGAGGAAGTTAGTATTTGAGTTGAGCTTACTGGCGCAAACATTGGACAATTGCATGCAATAAAGTTGGAGTACGGGGACACCTACAAAACCTATTAAACAGGTGGTCTCGTCGGCACCCCTCGAAGGTTTCATAATGTTCCATCATGGTGTAAAGTTGAAGGCCGAATTATTAGGTAGTTAATCAGGTTACATTTTGAAATGGGTTGCGGTCTGCTAGATGAGCAACACAATTCCACAGCAGTGCTGGGGCGCAACCGGTATCTATCGTGGTTTGCCCAGTTCCGCAAGGAGCTAACATGGACAGAGAAAGTGTACACCCAGCTAAAATGAAACTCTGCCCGGGTTTCCATATCTCTTTCGCATCCAAGCAAACAATTATTTGTCACGATTTGGAAAGAACTTTTACAAGCTGCACGTGGAGCAAGACGTTGATACTTTGCACATCTGGCTGAAAACAAAGACGCCGAGAAAAAGCCAGGAAGTCAGTGAAGAGGAAATTTTAGAAATCAAAGTAAAAGAGCCAGGGCTGCGAAGCTGGTACCCAAGCAATTTTGGATGGTTGGAGCCGGAGCCTGAAATTTGGGTTCCGGTTCCGCAGACATATTTTGTGGAACAAGCGAGTTATACAAATAATAGGCTACAAGTTTTCTGATTTTTTGAACCAAATTGTTCTGGAGCCGGAGCCAAAAACTTTTAGGTGTTGGAGCCGGAGCCAAAAAATTCAGATAGCCGGAGCCTGAAATTTGAGTACCCGCTCCACAGCCCATAAAAAAAGCGCAGAATGCAAGAGAATGTGAAAGTTCTTCACAAAATAGCCAATGAATTGGCAGAAAAGCAGGAGATTTAAGTCAGTTGACACTACTTACACGGTCAAACAGTTTCTGAAAAACACCAGACATCAAAGAAAAAGCTCTTGCTGATCTGGATAGACAGCTTAAGGAAATGTTTCGTGATTTAGGTAGTTCTGAGTGGATACATTCAGCAGTGGTCGATGGTACGAAATGTAGATCAGGGGTCTCAAACTCAATTTGCTCGGAAGGCCAAATGAGGACTTACCAGGTAATCAGAGGGCCGCATTATGACGCTGACGCAACAACGGCGGTACCTCAATTTTACTAGAAACAGCTTTTACGCCTTATTTCTTGCGAAAGGTGTCATGGGTTATAAAGAAATCATTTCTAGCCGTATCTACGTTCGTTTAAAAGGAACTTGTTCACTCACTGGCCGAGCACTTTTAAACACCGATGAATAAACTAAGTAACTTAAATGTTAACTCCGATAAAGCAGCGTCGGCCGCACAAAATGCCCGCGGGCCGCTTGTTTGAGACCCCTGGTGTAGATGCATATATAGTCTGCTACAGCGTTCTGTTGCCTGTTGTGCTGAGTTTCATTCAAGTTTTTTGGAAGCTCTTGTTTGTGTGTAGACAAAGCAAATCAACTTAATTGCATTAATTAGGTTCGTTTAGCTCAGGTATGTCCAACCCAAATGGCTTGCTGGGCCAAAACTTATGTCACTATGTTAATCAGGGCCGCACATGCAATAGCTTACTTTGATCTTAGCAAACTAAATTTAGCTTAAGCTAATGTACTGAAAGCGTTCGAATCCTAACTGCAATGGTAACAGACGTGATAAATTGGCACTGAGGGTCACCTGCAACAAAAATGTCAAATTCAAGATTATCAACATAAGGACAGGTTGTCAGTATGTGATCTACTTATACTACTACGGAAACTTAAACTGGGCCGCGGGTTGGACATAGCTGGTTTAGGTTGATGCAGTAAGTCTTCAGCCACTGATTCTTTAAACCTTGATCTTTGCAGGTTAACACAGTATTGCTGAAGGCAAAGCAGTTCACTATGTTTGTGCAGTGTTGTGCAATGTGTAAAATTGAGTTTCATGATTAAGAACTTCGAAAAATGAAGATAAGGCATGGTAATGAACTTTATTGAAAAAGTATGGAAAAAAATTTGAAAATGCGTGGGAACCCTGTCCAGGGATGGAACTAGAAATTATAATTTGGGGTCGGTTGTGTTACTAAAGCAAAATAATTAGAAAATTCGCTAGCTTAGAAAAAATTGTGGGGTCTATGGACCCTCTATCTCCGCCACATGCATGAGTCGTTTCTTGTTTGGCGCTCGAGTTCAAGGAATGCTGTATCCCCGAAGGAAAAATGCACCCTGGTGCTGGACAAGAGCGGGAGGTAGACAGGGAGGTAATGCTGGGTAGACTTGACGAGAAGAGATGTGAAAGTCAGAAAAGGCTTGATAAGGTATGTTTAAGTGAATGGGAAGCAATGCCGATCGTTTTTGGTCAAGCAGGCTGCTGAAGAGTATTTTTTAAAGCAAGCGTTTGATAAGCAAGCAGCCAGCGAACGCAGTAGCAAAATTATAGAGGCTTAGTTGCGAAGTGTTATGGGCTATTGCATTGTAAGTTTGCAAGGACAGTTTTACAAGTGTTTTGTTCACAGATGACGAATTTACATCAACTTTTGAAGTTAGATGATCTTCGTTTCTGAAATATTTCAATTCATTAAACTTTACAGTGACTTCTTAGAGTTTGATTAATAAACCTAACTTGGTTGCCATATGTTTCGAAGTGGCTCGTTTCAGTTTGATGTTACTCCTACAACGGTAAAAAGGATCTTGTGGTAAGGTAATTTTTGCAAATGGTAGGCCAAATTGAAAGTTTGAGTTCTCTTATGTCACAAAGTTTTTCTTCGGTTTATAAAATAAGTTAGGGGTACTTTCACAGAGCTGTTATTTCTTTTTTAAGTTTTTCTCAGCAAACACTGAAAGCACGCTTTGCAATATAATGAATGGCTCACCAAAACAGCACCCTTCACGTTTCATAAAAATTGCGTGGAAGAAAATTTTACCGTTTCTTGATTGTGTGAAAGAAGTAAATGCGGCAATTCGTGATTGAGATACATCTCTTAATGTATATAGAAAAGCGATGATTACAGTTTCAGTTACTGCTTAGTTCAATTTTTCGGTGTGCTTAACATAACGAGCATGTTTCCATGTTTTCCGAAGTTGATATTTTATCACGCAACATTTAAGATCACGTCATTTAAATCTGGATTTTATTTCACTATCTTGAACAGAACTTTCTAGAACTTTTTTAAGTTTTAAAGGAAGTTTTGAAAGTGCCTTTGTCAAGGTTCTGCACACAACAAAGCGCATAACTTAATGGCAAGGTCAAAAATGCGTCGCCCGAAGAACTTGCCATATGTGTAACTGAGGCAGAACGATTGGATGTAAAACAGGGTTCCCACGTGGTATTGAAAGTATCGAAAAAGTATTGAATTTCAAAATTGTTTTTCAAGACCTTGAAAAAGTATTGAATTTCGCCAAAATGTATATTAGGTATTGAAAAAGTATGGAAATTCTAAATGGAAAAGAAATCAGAAGTATCTGAGCATACTTTTACTGAAGACAAAAAACACTTCATTATTTATGCAATGTGTAAAATTGAGTTTCATGATTAAAAAGTTTGAAAAATGGAGAGAAGTGTTGGCATTGAACTTGTTAAATTTAGTATTGAAAAGGTATTGGAAAAGTATGGAAACTAATTTTTTTAAATGTGTGAGAACCCTGGTAAAACCTTTGGATCCTTTCACCAAAATTTTCTGTGACGGCACAATCGGCGCCGTTTTGAGACGAAAGAAACTACTGGTTGCGATGCGACTTCCAAAGCAGCGACGTTAAGGAACCGCCGCTGTTACTCCACCGGCGTTATTTTATGTTACAGTATGCCGAGCAGCACGACCGACACTTCCATCTGTACGCCGGTTTTGCCGTGTTCATTTACACACACGTGTTTGCCGTCCAGCTGATCATGATACCGTTGTGAGTACAAAACCGTTCAATACTTCGCTTCCTAAGATTGATTGATGGCCTGTCTTGACAGGCTCAAGCCGCTGCCTTTATTTATAAAAGGTTGATTTTATATTGCGAACTTCTCTGCGACCAATCCGATCTCATTCGTATGTTGTTGACGGCTGAGTGAATTGTAATTTACATTGCACATTGGAAAGGTGATAAAATGAGAAAAATGCGTGATGTTGCTGCCAACAGTGCTGTAAAAAAACTTTTTTGTCTTCCGTAATATATGCAGTAGAATTTGCCTAATTTATCACCTCAAGGGGATTAGAAAAAAGTGACGAATTACGCAAACAGGTGAAAACTCTATCAAGCAGCTCTCGTATACTTCATCATAGTAACTCGTACACATAGTGCTTTTATTTGCAGTAAAATACAACTTTGTGACGTTATGGTTGTTTTACTAAATTATACTCATTAATTGCTCTACTACAGGGTTCACCAACCTTTATGTAACTGAGAGCTATTTCTTGGGTACCGACTAACGCTAAGGGCTACTAGTTTGATACACACTTCTGAAATAAAAAATTCTGCTCAATTTACCTTTGATTATGTTATCATTAATGATGTTAATCTATGTGACGATACTCATCATCTTAATGCTATTTTCAACAGGCCCGCGGGCGACCAACGTGCTCCTTGCCGGCGACCTCGTGCCCGCGAACACCGTGTTGGTGACCCCTACTGTATCTAAACTCCTGCATTTAATCTAGCACATTTGAAACCTTTAATAAACTTTAAAGACTTTCTGCGTTCTCAATGGGGAGTCGGGTCGCGCTTCGCACCTCGTGTATAAATTCGATAAACAAATTGCGAGGTGCAACAATTCTCATATAAAGATCCTTGATTTTTTTAAATTCCCATACGTGTTAACTGCTTAAACATCACAACCGAAACTGCAAAAGACGGATTAGCCGAACAAAACGCTTCTAAGGGATAGAAAGCGGTGGCGAATTGACGAATTAGGCGATGGCTAATTAGACGAACAGAAATGTACACAAATGATAGGAATTCTGCCGGGACGGACGAAAAAGTAACGAATTAAGCGAACTGACGAATTAAACGATGACCAGTTAGACAAATTCTAATGTACCACGTTTTTCTTCTGCGGCACATTTGACATGAGAAAATACGCCCAAAACACAAAAGCAGTATACTGACACAGTTTCCACTACCTACAGGGAGTGTCTGAAGTGGTGGCAGTGCAGTGGCAAGCAGGTGTCTGCCGGTGAAAAGCACATCATCAATGCGTTTTTTATAGGATCTTCATTGCAGGATTGCTGTATTGGTGATGAATTTTCCTCTGTTTGATTATTATTTTATAGATTAGGATGCTTCCTGTTGTTTGGATCGCTTCTGTCTGCAATATGCGAATGTCTTGTACCAAACATTTTTTTATTGCGACAGTGTAAACACCATGCACGCCATTTACCTTGCGACTGCTTTGCTTCTTTTGGCGCTGGTGATTTTGTCAACGATGTGTTACAAGGTGAGCTTCTCTGTAATTGCAGCGACACGTAAATAAAAAACTTGATTAAACTCTTTCTTTACTGCCTTAGTTGATGATGTCTTGCATGATCTCGCAGAAATGACCTGGTGACATGTTTTTAAGATATAGGAACTTTGTGAACCTTTTCCGAACGAAATAAAGAAAAACTGGAAGCTACGTCAGTCTCATTCGGTGAAGTGTGACGTGGCGATCCATGAGTTTTTTTATCTCCAAACCAAAAAGCAGCGACTTGCCAACCGTATGCAGGTCACTGAGCTTGTAGAAATACATTCGCTTAGGCAGTTTTTATCACAACAGTCAATGCACTAAACTGCGGTTTTCCGGTTGTGATCGCTTGTTTTTATTCCAAACCGGCTCTGGTTATCTCTTGATAGCAGTTGTCATCAAATTACAGCCCCCGAGGTTAGTTCTTCTATCCTGCCGAACTGAGCGATACTGCTAAATCGGTCTAGAAGAGCGATATTTCTAAATCGGTCAGAGCGATATTGCTAAATCGGTCTAGAAGCGAGGCACGCAGCTATCCAAGGAGGCACCAGCACTTTTGCCTTTCCCTTAGCAGGGCTGTACCGAGCACAGTCTTTTTGTTCAATCCTTTGTTTGATAGTAATCGTTTTCCTGTATGCCAGTGCCTTGCCCGTCCCAAATCTCACCTCACGTTACTGATTACGAAGCCAGAGAGACGAACAGCTAGAACAGGGTCTCAAACTTAAATTGCTCTGAGGGCCAAATGAGGACTTATAAAGTAACCTGAGGGCCGCATTATGACGCTGACGTAACAAGGGCGGTACTTGAACCTCACTGGAAACAGCTTTCACATCTTATTTCCTGCTAAAGGTATCGTGAGTTACAGGCAAGTCATTTTTAGCCGTCTCTACGTTCTTTTAAAAGGAACTTGTTCACTCGGTAGCCGAGCACTCGTAAACAGCGGTGAATAAACTCAATAATGTAAATGATAATTATTTGAAAATTCCCAAAAGGCATGGCAGGCCGCACAAAACGCCCTTGCGGGCCACGTGTTTGAGACCCTGAGCTAGAATAAGTTTTGGAGGTGTGCGGATCTTGTTGCTGCACTATGTTTGTCTCAAAATTTTGTGGGGTAACACCTACAATATGTGTCTTGTGCTCCATACTTGCTCAAGATTTACAAAGTCAGAAACCTAAAAAATCAATATAAAACAAATGCCGAAAGTTCTCCATGATTTATCCGTTTAATTCAGACGTGAGGGTGAACAAACTGATGGAGTAAAATCATCTCTCAGTGGCAGCAGACACTGTTGAAAATCTTCAACAAGAAAGCTGATACAACAACTGAGGCCAGCGAGGTCAAAGCATCACGGAATTTTTACAAAGTAGCACCTGAGGAGGTCGAGCTTTTGTGGTTCTAACGTGAAACAAATTTGGCCACCCCTGTTATAAAACCTTTTCGATACCGGCTACAAACTGGAAATTAACGCCCCTCAAACACGAACTTGGGTAACCACTCGCCATTGTAGTGAAGGCGCAAGTCTAGGTCAATGAGGGCAAAAATAGAAGCAGTTGGCTCCTGAACTCGCGTAATTGTGATGCAATTAGATTAGCAGTTCGTTTAATTGCAGTTGTCGCACGCCGCAAGTGTCACTTGGTCAGATGGAAGTTGAAATTTATTTTTATTTTTTCACAACTTCCCAAGCCCAGCGATGGTAGGCGATAGTTCATTTGAGATGAGATCATTGAAAAACCGATGGTTTGGACCTCTTACCTTTCAATTCAAAACTGACAATGTGCGTAGAAATCGTACTTGAAATCAAAAGAGTTGACACTGAAGGGTGGGAGTTGCCCAGTGACCCCATCCGCTAAATAAATAAGCGTTTGCAGGCAAGGTTTCGGGTGTACCTGTGGCGCGCAGCTACAGTCGATATGAAGCTCAAGAAACCATGTAATCGGTAGGCGTGACTAAGAATGCATAGAAACACGACCAAAAGAGCACAGGCGAGCAAGGTCCTTGGTTTATAAAGTTCAGGTTTTGGTTCTTCGCACATCAAGCTGGTTTTCAACGTAGTCGCATATTTTGCGCAGAGACAACTCAATACATCGGGACGGGTTTGTTCTCAATCCAAAACAATCAGGACCCTGTCGATTTGTATCATCCTTCTCGTCACACTGATGGCGTTCGGAAACTTGGTTGGTGTTATCTTGTTTGGACTGTAACTGCTGTTACCGTGCATTGGCGTTGTGTTTTTGTAATTTCATATTAGTACCTTGGAGTACGCTTTGTCAAAATCGTGCTCAAGTTTTCGTACAGTATTAGTGTGGGGATCTGATTCACTCCACTCAATCCGATCGTTGGTGATTTGTGTTGACGTGCGTTAGTGGTAAGCAGCTAGCCCTTTACACTTATTCACCTGTATGAACATTTCGGCGTTTTACGTCAGGTTTTTTTATTTTGCGATAAATACGTGCGCCAGATGAAACTAGTCGATGTTTGTGCCTGTTTGCTTACTCCCGTTGTCGTTTGCCACGACGATAATATTCGAATAAATCTGATTTCCAAACGCGCCTGTGGTTTGTTTCTCAACTTTCGGAACGAATCAGGCCGCAAGTCGAGAAAATTGCCGCAGGATTTGCATTCCTTTTTTTCACAGGGGTTTTTTGTCCCCACTCAAAGTCTGCGATCGTGTGCGGCCCACATTTCGAACAGCAGCGACGTTTTGTCTTTTGCCAACATCACACAGATTGTTAACATTTCTTTGTCTGACCAAAACAAACCCGTTTGTGGCAACGAAACTCCATCGTGTCATTTTCCGCAGGTAAGCTACTATTTGTTTCGTTGCTATAATCGTTTTAACCTTTCAACTAGTTGAATTGATGTGTGGAAAAAACGAACGGTCGCGATATGGCAGAAAGATCAGTGGCGTAACTAAAGGGGGGCGAGGGGTGCCGTTGGCCCCTGGCGGCACTTTTATGGAGGCGGCACTGTGGGGTCTGCTCTAGGCTATAAACCTGAATAGGCTGCATTGAAACAAGTGTTTTTAATGTCGGGACACTACTTGACAGTTGAAGGACGTTTTCGATTTTGAGTAATTTTAACTATGGCATTTGTACATGTTTAAGTCTAACTAGAGCAAGACTGTCCGCTCTACTATCGACGAGAGCTTAGATTCTTAGTCGGTCATAAAAGCTCTTTTAGTTCGGTTATGACAGTGTGATAGTCATGGTGTATGCTATAATAAAAAATCCGCGTTTTTAATGTGTTTGAAACTGTAGAAGTATTGCTCTAGTTCAGGGGTCGGGAACCTTTCTGGCTAAGGGAGCCATGAGACCTGCATATTTTAAACTGTATTCCCGTGAGAGTCATATAATGTTTTTCAACACTTAATGCAACTACTAACTAACGTATGCATTTTTAAGCAAAACCAACAATTTTAAGCAATGGCAAATGTCTGAAGTTGCTCTTTTATAACATGTTTCTTACTGTTAATGCGACTTCTAGTGCTGCATGGTGTTGCTGATGGCTTTGTAGTCTGGTAGATGGAAAATTACAGAAAAGTTTCATTCGTAACAATCGTGTTAAGAAAATATCAAGCGAGCCAGATGCCGTCATCGAAAGAGCCACATCTGGCTCGCGAGCCATAGGTTCCCGACCCCTGCTCTAGTTTTTCGTCATTTCACCTGTAAGTTTTACTTACAATTGCAAGATTGAAAAATGCGTACTTGACGCGAAATCGATTTCCTGTAGTAAAATGCTTTGCGAGCAGATTCGACAGTTCTCGTTTTACCTCTGTGGTAGGGTAGCCTACTTGGATATTGATAAGTGCATGCAGAATCCTTGCAGAGTTAGGAGGCACAGCATGGCAGGCAGATCCCTCGAATACCCTAGCCCACTTGGGAACTCTGTTCCAAACATAGTAATAATGCTGCGGATGTTCCTCACAATTGCTGTTAGTGTTGCTGCCTGTGAGAGGACTTTTTCGAAACTAAAACTGACAAAGAATTACTTAAGATCTAGTATGAGCACCTTGCAGTTGAGAAATCTTGCCGTACTAGAGCAAAAATTGACAGATGAAATAAATTTTGACATTCTCATTGAAGAATTTGCTTTGCCAACAAAAAGACAAGTTACTTTGTAGAAAATTGTAGTTTTCATTTCAAATAAAGATGTCCCAATTTTTTACACTTTGTTAGTTTTTCCCTATATGTTAGTTTTGCTTTTTTAACTGTTATTTATAATGTTTGAGTTTTTTGGTGTGCATTTAGAGCATCCTATATTTGAGCATGTGAAAGTAATACAGGGTGTCCATAAAGTCCTGCACACAT
>JGI24158J21664_10004196_pt1 | contig 18450 bp, 19 predicted proteins | sample Ectturendosymbi3_FD_21664 | JGI IMG/M metagenome (IMG submission 21664)
TCACCTTTCAATAAATGTAATCATCATCGTGGTATCATTTAAAATCCTGGATTTGTGCCCAATCGCTTTGTTTCAACAATTGTGAAACACCCTGTATTAATGCATCAGCATATTAATGCATGAAAGTACCATATTAATGCATCAGTAGTCCACGTCAGGGATTTGTGTGTAACTTATTCTGAATTGAAGTTGGAGGTAACTGCTCGTTTATTCCACTAGCTTTCCGGGTTGAAAACGCGTGTATCAATCTCTTGTTCCGTCTTCCGTGACTCATGAATACCAACCCATGGCATTAAAACTACTCAACCTGCTGCAGGGTATTTCCGTTATCGTGCGGCATGCAGTGACTTGGGTTTCTGGAGAGACGAAATACACCGGTCTTAGTAATAAGTTTCAATCTCGATTGAAAATATCACTTTGGAGTATTAAGTTTTCATTCCAGCATGGTCCCACGCAGCGAAATCCGAAGTGGTGCGTGTCGAAGGTCCGTTTCAGTAGATGCTGGCCGTACGAGGTAGTCCGTAAAGATCAAACAGTTGATCCTACACCTTCCAACGGTCACAGTGACACCCTCGTCAACTCGTCTTTGACTGTTTATCCCATCCATACGCACTGGTGCAACCTCCGGTTCGCGTTGCGTTGAATGTGCGATCCACCACGAACTGGAACGGGATGTGCGCGAAGAACAACACCCATATATATGTGGCGCGAACAAGCAATAATAGAGTTATCTCGTCGGGTGATCTTTATTGTTGCTTGCTGCCACAGTGTGAAGCTTTGCTCACCTGTCGTTCGGGCTTTCCGATTGCAACAATACTATGAAGTGGACTGGCAGCACACGCCCTTGTCGGAGTACAACATCTACTGTGAAAGGGTGATTTAACTACGCCGGCACGGACAAACTTCTGAGTAAGAATACAGCTACTTGACGGCCAATAATAGGGGACCATCCGTTCTCGGGCAGCACTCAAACCTATACACGAGGAACCCGGTCGTATGCTTTCTCAAGGTCGACAAAACATGTGTAGACGTCTTTGGCATACTCAAACGATTTCTCGAAAATTTGCTGCAGGTGTCATCCAGCTTCCGTCCAATCACTTCGCGGTATCTATGTTCAAGGCACTTGGCTACACTTTTCCAGAAAGGCTAAGGAGAGAGATTCCTCGGTTGTTAGTGCTCACTTCCGTTTCGTAGTTTGCAAATCTTTCGTTCCCAGAACAACAGCTAGAGCTGCTAGACCACGTGACATACACGAGTCAGCCAAAGATCTCCGTCTCGATCACACTCTAAGAACCGTAGTAGCCGATGTGTTGACATTTCCGTGGTAGTCGCGGATCACTGAAACAACGTCGACCCGTAAGCCATTGCAAGCAAGGTTTTTTGACGGCACATCTTTTGAGGTATTGATGACGTCATTTCTGACGTCAGGTAGGGGAAAACCCGATTTTTGACATCGCCAAAAAAGCACTGGTTTTGTTCAAAGACCTGTGGCGTAAGAAGCACGCACGTTAGAAAACTTTGTTTTGATCCAACATTAAGAATATATAGGCAAAAAAGCCTTAACATGTTTCTCGGGGATCCAGGAGAAAAACGTCTGTTTTAATGGGGTGTTTTTGTCATTTCTCGCTTTCGAATGCCCATATCTCCAGTTCCAAACACAGGAAAAACTTGAAAATCACAGAACATGTCGCAATTCAAGTCTCACAACACCCTACCACATTTAAAATGAAAAGTTTAGGAGAAAAAAAGGTATGGCAATTTAAAGTCTAAAATGATGACAAAATCTTCACAAAAAATTGACAAATAATTTATCAAAATTTTTGGCTCTTTTTTTGTAGGATTGTTCCCGTTCTTTCGAATGGTACACTCCAAAAATGCTATTCTCAAAGGTTTGGCGCAAAAACGAAAAATTGTATTTTTTAATTTCGAAAAAATGTATTTTTTTCGCCCAAAATTTTTTCCTCCCCAAAAACAATGATGAACAACTTTTTTTATATCTGTCATTAGTTGTGCGTTTTGTAAGGAATCCAAGCCAAAAAAACGCTTCGAAAAAGCTAACAGGTTATCGTGAAGCCGATTACTTAGACAGCGTCATCCAACTGCGGGCCGCGTGTGGCCCGCGGACAGAATTTTTAAGGCCCGCGAGCTTCATCAGTAGTGATTGTTGTATGTATGTTGCAGCAGGCAATTTTGATTAGAACAAGCATAAGATCTGTTGGTAATAATGTACAATATGAACGGCGTTAGGCCAGACTGCAGAGAGCTTTTTGAGATTAGTTAGCAAAGATAGGGAACTGAAAGCCTTCGCACTAAAAATGCGCTCGACGTTTGGAAGCATATACATGTGTGAGTTTACATTTTCTACCATGAAGCAAGTCAAATATAAAAACATAAATCGAATAGGAGACGAAACGCTGGACCATACAGTAGTCTCCGACTTGCTACCACTAACACATTGGCATTATTAAATGAACGATGGTGTGAGAGAAGCTTCAACCACAAGCATCGCAATGATAGAGATTTGTAATGAATTGTTTATTGCTATTGTGTAATAGTTTTAATGACGCACTTACTTAACACTCTTCCATTTTCAGTTTGAAATCTTGTGAACCTGTTGTTTCATGCACAGTGGCGTGTCTATGCAAAACAGCGCCCTTGGCAAAATTTAAATGTGCCCCCTTTAATAATTTAAACATTAGATATAGGCATAACTTTTTCCAAAGATAAACCGTGAAGTAAATGAATATTCTAAAATAGGAAATGTATGTTTATTTTTGCTTGAAACATTTCGAGAAAAAGAAATTATATATTATCTATAATGATCACAACATACTTGTAACTCATTTATTTTTGCTATAAAGATTATGAAAACATTCAAATAACAACGTCATATATATTTTGATTTGGATGGTACAATCAGTTACATGTACAAGAGCAACATCACGTTTGGACGTGCAACTGCCAAACCACTTGACAGAAAAACTACCTCATCTCTTCGTTCATGAGTTAACATTTTTTCGCAGCTGGTACGGCAGCGATGCTAAATGCCGATGTTTCAAGGAGTAACTATGGTTCTCTTCCTAAGTCTATGGACTGGGGGTGGCATTGTGTTAAGCCCAGAGGTTCTTTAACTTTTTCAGGCACGCCTCCTTTGGCGTTAGTCATTGATAGTCGCGCCTCACGTAACCTCAAAATCAGACAATGAACAGAACAACGATTCATTTGCCGTTATCCTACTTTTCAAAAATTATGTCGTCATACCCCGCCCCCTTGCGGACCTTTCACCCCCCAGTTTAACAACCCAGGGTTTAGCCTATTTATCGGACACTAGTGACCATCAAAGAAATTTCGTAAAGTTGGAGTGGACCGCAGTAGTTTCAAGTAATTGGTAAAGATGTGGGAGTCAAGAGCAGTCATTTGCGTAACAGTGAGATTCTCACAGTCACGGTCAACTCATCACAACCACGCAGAAAATTTTCATGGGGGGGTTACTGTCAGTGGCATATGGTGGTCATTTGTATTTGGTGTGTGCTGTTTGTGACGTCATAATCATGAACTCCAAACTATCGTTTTGGCGACGTTTCTTGACATGATATGCATATTCTTTTACACGCACTCCCATTAATTTATGTGTCATTGCACTGAATATAAACTATCAGCGCTCCAGGTTAGGATATCGGAGGAAAATAAAATCAACACTACGATAAAGCAATTTATAACTACAAAAATATCAGGCTGTGTGTTAAAACAAAGGAGTAAAACACACTCATCACTGCGTCAGAGTAATTTACTACTGCAAAATGAGGCTGCGCTAGTGTCTCGTCGAATACGAGCAGTCGAGCATAGAAAGTGTGCGGCTGGACTGGCTGTCGCACACCACGGTTTGCAAGATCGAATCTTGCTAAACTACACAAGAATTGAGAATGCGCATGAAGTACGCAAGTAAATTTCCGATTTTTTGTATCTGTAGAAGTCCAGCAGCTGTCGAGTTGTCCTTTTTCCCCGCTGAGACATTGTCAAATGCCTGAAGGCTTCTATGTTAACAACTGCTGTATTTGAGCTCGTGCAACAGTTCCATCATGCTACAGAAATTGGTAATGTTGCCAATGCGGTCAGCACTTGCGCTGATCAGCAGACAAAAAAAAACAACTGTTTCGGATAAAGTGAACTATCACGGAACACAATTTTAAGAATGCGCAATGGACGAAAGGTCTGCAAAAGGTGGTGAGATGGTTTCTGGATGCAGACAATAACCCAGATTCCCACCAAAACCTAATTATTACTTTTTGGCCCATTTGCAGTGTTCATTGAAATTTGCATGCAAATTCATTCCGTGGTATTTGCATGAAGTCGACAAATTAACAAGCAAAAATTATACGAAAACAATCTCCTTTGCACAGGTTATCAAGTTTTTGTAAAATACCAAGATCAAGGGGGCATTGATCCCAATCACCCCCCCTTGCCTACGCCCTTGTAACCACGTTCTGACTAACATCCTCTTGCTTGAAACGCAGCATCACGGATGGACTGAGCCTTTCTTACAGTACAAGAAGGAAAAAGGTCTTGTAGATATTGTAAGCGAGCGCTCTTGTTCGGTCACAATGTCTGACAGATGCGTGATGTCACAATACGATATATTTGTCACAATCGTTGGTGCTGACGTGTCACGACTGAATTATTGCGTTAGTTAAGGGCGCTATTTGATGCAGCTGTGCTTTTAATGGGTTGTTTTGGGCGCAAGTTTTTCTCAAAAATTTCAAATGTAAACATAGCTTTTATTGGACTTTTCAGGAAGATAGCTCGAAAACCCCTCTTGCAATAATGTCTTGCTTGTAGCTTCAGTGGTTCACAAGATATCGCAGAAAAAGCGCCGAAATGTCAATATATCGGCTCCTGCGGTCCTTAAAGGGCTTTAAGCATGTAGTGTCGGATTCAGAGTTGTAAATGGGCCTGATCTTGAAGCCTGAACCCGGCCCGAGCCCGACATTTATTTTTGATGCCCGAATTAGGTCCGAAAGTCAAATTTACCAAGTGAGCCAAGATATGCGCAACTGTGTGGCATGAAAAAACGTAGTGTGCGGTTGGAGCTGCAGGTACATGATTTTATCACACCCAAAATAGCAATCACCTTAACCAAACGATTAAACAAGCAGAAACGTAGCTTATTAGTCAGTGCTAATATTGCGGAATGTAATGTTTCTCAACATGAAAACAAACTATCATGAAACTATCCACAATGGCGCTATAGCCATGAAAGGAACTATTGAGGATAGTGCTATAGGCATAAAGAGCCGGGTTGTAGGCTATTGTTTCTGAACACAAGCGAAGAATCGAGTAAGTGATTGATCTTTTCGACGTAATGCAATTGCGTGCTAATTTCCTCGCCGCTGTCGCCTTCTGAAAAAGTGTGTGGCACTAATACGAATAGAGAACAAAATTAAGGCAGTTGTGTTTGGAAATAGAATTACCTGAATAAAAATCACAATCACTTCACTCACAGAAGTCACCACAGTGAGCAGATAAAATGTACTTCAAGAACGAAAAAAATCGTTACTTTGAATGGTATAAAAAAAACTTGTGTATGCAGGCCCGAAATCGGCCCGAAACATTTTGACAAACTTAAGCCCGAACCCGGCCCAACCCAAAAAGCCCGGTCCGACTTGGTCGGACTTCATCGCAGCTTTCAGCCTTTAGTGCTTTTATAGTTAGGAAGTCTTCGTCTGCAGCAACCGTTGGTATTTTCAACACCAAATGTGCCTCGTGCGTGCCTGATGGTGTGATAGCGGCTGGTTTGAAAAAATATGTTGAAATACTGTTTCCATCTGCCGAGGATGCCCTTCTCATAGCTAAGTAGAACAACATTTTGGTCTTTGATGGATCCAGTAGCAGTTTGACATATTTTGTTGCGAAGACGCCAGATGGTTTGCCAGAACACTTTGTTGGGTTGCCAGTAAATGTCCGAAATTTTGAATTTTGGACTCTTTCGCTGTGAGTACTACAGACTTTCACGCCTCTGCGTACCGCGAATGTAAAGAGTCGGCTTTGTTCTGGAGCCATGTCTTGTAGGCTGCTTTTTTAGCTTGTCTGGTGTTTTTCATCTCTTGGTTCCACCACGGCGTTGGTGTTTCGCCATTGTTTGCTACATGGATGGTTTCCGTCCGCACACATACCAGCAGATGAAGCTACTGCAGGTTTGAACAGCTGCTACATCACTTCCGCGTCCGTTGTGCATTCCGGGATCTCTCAAAACAAGGTCGATACGATCCATGCGAAGGTCTTCCTTATATCCTTGCCCGCCAAGGCCTCCCACTTTATTCGGTAGGGACTCTTAGACCTGCACGTTTATGTAGGTCCCTTTTGGTTTTTCAAGACGTAAGTTGCAGGCTACCAGGTGGTGATCGGTCGACAGTTCTGCACCCCCATTCGACCCGAAAGTCCAACACTGATTGGAGCAAGCCAAATCAACCTATGCAGAAATCAGTGAGTGGCCTTTGACCCAGTGTATCTCTACACCAGGTTTACTTGTGCACAACTCTGTGTTGGAAGTTCGTTATAGACAGTACGCTGTTTCAGCACAGTTGCAACAGGAGCCTTCCGTTATACGTCGGCCAACTAGTATTGTTCCTAATCTGTTTACTGAAATCACTCAAATTATCGCAATTTCGTTAGATTTAACCCTTCGGGTCGGAAATTTTGGAAAGGTCGGAGTTGGACATTTTACCTCCCATTCCGCAACCCTGGGTCCAGTTTCCAATCACTAGTTTGAAGGTGAGATTGGTTGTTTACGCGTTGCTTTCAGGTCACACAGAGTGGAAGCACTCTGCGCTGCCCCTTTTCGCCTCTACAAATGGGTAGCGGGCGCAACATTAAGCCTCTGGTTGTGGATAGCTGGTGGCAGAGACTGTCGCCAATTTTTTCCATTGTGCCTGAAACTCGATCACCTTCCATGGCCAGGCGCACGGCAACCGATGGGCGATGGTTTGCTGGGTTTTGTGTATTTCAGTGTCGTAGCTGTCCCAGTTACACCATTGGACAGACCGATCGTGTCATTTGCACAGCTACGGTTGCTGAATCTTTTGCGCAGGAGAGACCTTGCATTGTGTGCACTTCAGACGCAGTCGTGCGGCAATCATTACATCTGAAAAGAAGATGCTTGCTACGCATTTCGTTATCAATTTTCTGTATGGTGCAGAGTGGACGATGTTTGTGGTCTATTTTCAGCCACAAACCCTCAATTGTTTAAATATCATGTTTTGAAATCGAACATTTTTCATATGTTGTGTTCAAATGGAAATAGCCTGCGCTCTCTCAACAACACTCTACCAACAGTTCTTGTAGATTAAATCATGCAAGCAACAACTTTTACACCAACAACCTCGAGCATTATGCAGCTTAATAATATGCATTTTTCCTATAACGTCGTTCATTCTACTGCTATCCTCTACTACATCTGTTCCTTGGATTCAGCCACTAATGTACGGAGGGGGAGGCCACTGTGCCATGGCCCCCCCCTCAGACCCTAAAAATAAAAAATTTATAAACAATATTTTCTAAAACTTGCTTCCGGAATGCGCAAAAATGCGTATTTTTAGGTGTAATTTTGCAAAATTTTCCCGGGGACATGCCCCCGGACCCCCCTAGAATGGACGTGCCTTCGGCACTTCCACTAAAGTTGATTTGTGACGCCACACGATCGTGACGAAACTTGGCCTCCCCCTCGAAAATTTTCTGCTTACGTCACTGGATTCAGCATGCAGTTTTAGATTTGGTAAAAACACGCGATTTTTGTAATAAATCGTTCTTTTCGTTGTGATCAATGTTGACTTTTATCAAGTCGTTATGATCTCGATCAAGCCGAGACTCTGATGGTTATGACAGTTTTTTTTTAAAGAAAAATGTTAGGTACCCAGTATGGACTTGTAGGGACCCGATTTCTCTGATTCTAGGGACCCGATTATCTCTGATTCTAGGAACCCGATGATAATTTTCCCTGATTCTAGGGACCCGATTTTCAATTCTGGGGACCCGAATTGGGTCCCTAAAACGTCTTAAAAAAACCCTGGTTATGATCAAGTCAGGTTGGCGCGTCGTGTTTAAAGCGTAGAATGTTTGCAGGCATTTTCTGTAAAGCGTTGGCGAGCAATTATTTGATAACTGGGCGTATTCCATTTCCATTCAACCATCCCAGGAGACGGATTTGAGCGTAGAAACATTTGGCCCAAACCTTTGTACTGTGCAGTGGTGTTATGCATGGCCGCTGCGGCACGCTTAGCCGACATTGAAATGAACAGAATGCGTTGTATATCTTGTGTGTTGACTGACTGCTGGGCTTAACAACATAAAAATTCCTATAAGACAGCAGAAATTGGAAAAAACAGCAACGCGTTGAAAGCAAAATAAACCATTTTTCATGATTTTGTTGATGTTGTTTTCCGTCAATAAAAAATATTCGCCTCTGATTAAAGTGACTAAAGTACACAAAATTTTGTTATCAAAGTACTCAATCCATGTTTACTCTGCTACAGCGCAAACAAAACTTTGATTTATTTTAACTAGACACATGGCATCCGTTATCTGGCTCGTAGTTGTAAACATGAGTTTTGCGGCTTGCAAATAATTACAGTATGTTTGGTTGTGAGACTTTTGTGTTCGGAAGAATTGGCAATCTGCTCGCGAGTAATTAAAGCTCCACTGCTGTAGGATCGGATGCGTTTGCTCCGCGTTAGAGTCACAGCGTAACATGCTGTGCTGCAGATCGTCGAATGACGTAGTTCCGTTTTGCCACGCTCGAACGCGAGGAACGATGACAGTTCGTATTATTTCATAGCCTGAGGGCTGGTTTCAGGCTGAAAAGTTGCTTGAAGCCTCTGATATCTTGCTTTGGATGATACTTAAGTTGCTTTCGTTTCGGATCAGGTTGTTTCAAAGATGGTGCTTATAATAAAGGGTGCTGAAATGATGTCTCTGGATGAAATCTGTTCAGTGTTTCGACCTCTTGCAATGCATTATTTGCAGTTTGTATATGATGGAGAATTGCACTAAAATTTCGTGCTTGATTCACCCTTTTGTTTTAGCTTTGATTCATTTGTCGAGCTGTTGTGAACTTGGGATAAGAATCGAAAATCAAGAAAAACGTCTTTGGTATGTGGTCAAGTGGGCAGGAGACGAAACGTTTTTGCTGCATTGTGTAGATCTTGCTTTCATTATGTTTCAGACTATGGCCTGTGAGAAAGGTTTTGTTCTGGTAGGATTGCTCTCGTACCCGTTCAGACGAAATCATTTATGCTTAATCGATTTAAATTTGTACTCAATTTGGTTGCAACAGCTGCTCAAACAATTGAAGTCAGATGCCGTGAGAATTTTTATTTGAGTTGAATAACCTTGCCTGAGAAAACGTGATTGAGTTGAGCCTTAGCTGATTCACTGAACTTGTAAAGTCATGCAGGCTCGCGGACATTGATTTAGTTTTATCATTTTAATGTTGATTGCAAGTTTTGAACAACAAACATGACCTTGCGTCACACTATGTGACGTCAACACCAAACCGGAATAAGAACAAATATTTAAAAGTTTAATTTTCTTTCGCTGTGAAAAAAGATGTCATAAAACATGATGTTGGCGTGTGACACGAAATCTCAGGCTTGTAAATATCGCCGCATATGCTCCTTCAAACTTCGATTGGCTTAAAACATTAGAAAAACAAAGTGGAATGCAAATGTTTTTATATGAGTTGAAATACATGATAGACAACCCGTATTTACAGACGTATTTTACAAAATATTCAGCCACTTTGTTAATTGCCCTTGCTAATCTTTTTCCAAGTTGCACTTCATCAAGAGTGTTTGGAAAGGAAACATAAGTTAGTGTAAGCTGAACTATTGCATAACAGTGAGATCGTTGTGCAAAAGCCAAAGGAGGTAGGAAGTTATCTGATGTGACAGTGCAAGGACCTTTTGCAGCTGCGGCAATTCTGTGAGATTTTGTCACTGTACAGTTGTCACATGTCATCTGCAACATAATGTCGTAGCACAAAGTTTTCGTGATCTCTGTTCACATTGCCAATCCTACATATAGCATAACGAACATTTTCATCGGCAGTGCGTACCTTTCGTGTTTCTGAGGCTTTTCTTTTTGATCAGTGGCTGCAGTTGCATAGTCAAAAGATTGAAACAATGGGTACGACTTACTCAGCCGTGACCGGGTCAAAAGTACTTCTCAAAATGTGGAGCTCAACCACTTTCTTGATTTAATTTGCGAACTTGTGCTATGTCAAAGTTTCGTTTTGAAACACTTGTTGCAGTGTCTCCCAACCCGGTGGGCCGCAGCACCCTAGGGTGACATATACAATACACAAGGGTGCCGCGAGAAAATAAGCATTTCAATATATCATCAAAAGTACGTGTTCAAACTGTCGCCAAATCTTAAAGCAAATTTCTATTTTTTCTTTTCCAAATTAAATTATTTTCCTGTAGCTTGCCGCTCGCCTAAAAATGTTGGCAAACACTGACTTGATGTTACGATGCGCAATGTTCAGACCAGTGTTACGTCTTCGTTGTGCGCTCGCACCGTGTTTGAGACTTAACATGGTAAAGTGCGACACTCACACCAGTAACCGTCAAACTCCATTTGCTATAAGTCGGAATAACACACGACACACGACACAGCAAATCAGGGGTGGGGTACCTACGGCCTGTGTGAACATTTGATATGTCCCACATCAGAACGTGTGATATGGCCCACCGTTATCCAAGTTAAGAGTACAACATCGCGTCCAAACGTTTCCTATTAGAAGCAAAAGGTTATGATTTCAAGCAAAGCTAGGTTGGACGTTTTCAAACCAGTAGGATACATCGTTTTAACTAACCGGGATGTTTCTACTGGACGTTTTCATTGAGCAGATGCTCATTTTGTGGAAAGGGGCAAGATTTTTCCCTGAAATTCTTTTTGTCTGTTTTAACTCAACTCATTCTTTTTTCCGAAAATATGAAGTAAAGGACGTTACTCAAAATTGCCATATTTTCTTGATATTGCAGCTTTTGGCTAATCATTTTAATTTCAACCCATTATAAAAATAAAAATCAAACTACTAACACGTTTTGGCCAACAAGGTAGTACAAAACTTCAATGGTACTTTTTTTCGATGGAACAATTGTTAAATACATAAGAGCTTTACTGCAGTGCTGCCAAAAAAATCTCAATTTATCTCGCTCCTGTTTCTGAGCTCAGTTCTGTTCTGATGGATCATCACCTTGTGGCTCATGCTTATTATTTGTAAGGACGTCCAACAGTGAGAGCGTAACATGTTGCCCAAAGATTATTTCCATGGTGTTGGTAGCGGTTATGTTCAGGAACGATTCTACGGAGCATCGCCTCCTTGGCTGAAACGTTTTCTGAATCTGACCATCAACCAGGGGTGTAGTATGGCGGGAACGGCGTCCCCAGATTTATTTGGGATTTGACAAGATTTTCCCACATTTTTAACATGTTTTCGTTAGTGGTGTAATGGAAGTGAATACTTCGTTAAATACTAATTTAAAAATGACTTTGAAGTGCTGTTGAAAATGGCTGGTTGTTTCGAGTGTTCCCACACTTCTTTTTGGCACAACACCCCTGCCAACAATTATGTTGCCACTTGGCTGTGGGCGATGCTAAACAGTAGAACTCGAAGTTTTGTAAAGTCCTATTAAAAACAACAGCGCAAAAAAACAATAGTTTAAATAAAATCTGGAATGACATTTAACAACTGGTGTTTTTGAAACGTTCAGTGCGTTTTTATTCCAAGTATTATTTCCTACATTGTTGTTTCGTATAATTTTAAATACCAGCAACTAATTTTATTTGCTGAAGTAATTTCTACCCATATCAAAGGAATGCTTTCGAAACAGACCAGGGAAGTTTAAAATGCTAACAATTTAGTAACTGCAAGCATTTTGGCAAAAAGGGTTGCCAACACTGTTCCCTCATGCATCACATTACTTTCGCTGAGTGTTCCAGTGTCGATACATTGTAGCCAGTGGGGTAGTGTCCCACAAAAGAAAGGGGCACATTTCCATAACGAATATATGGCTTGTAACGGACAATATAGTTTGGATTTTTTCTGGTGTGGAATGCGAAAAGCATGATAACCAAAGGTCCGACATTTTGTTGCCTTTCGAGGTGTAGCCATTCTCTCTTTGAAAAAGTTTGGATTGCGACGTGCACCCCACTGATTGCAGCATTTGACTGTTGATACATGGCTACGTTGTGGAAGGTTGCAATTCAGACATACTTCATACTACCTGTGTAAAGTTCTATCACTATAAATGTGCAAGTGACGCAACCGGAGATTAGTGGGATAAAGCTTATTTGTCACAAATGCATTCACAAAATAGTAATGGCGATGTGGTCAGCACTGACATAACTGACGGGAGAGCAGGGGTGCGAACCGCCCCCTGGGAAGCTAAACGTAAAAACCAGGCCCCTGCTTTGGTTATATTATTTCGATGTATTCTTTTGGTTTTTCGGAGATTGTTTTTTGCGTTATTTACAAGTTCTTCGTGGTGTTTTCCTGTGATTTCAGATTTTAGTAAAGCCATCCACATCCGGATTCACTATTATTTCTCAACTTTTTCTTGCGTGCTGGCCATTGGTTACCTAACCCCCTTCATGTACATTTTCCACCCTGACTCAAAACTTTGGGTTCGCCACTTGTGGTAAGGTTAATAATCAGGTTAGTGTGTTTCTGTTTCACTTCTGTAGGGAGTATAAGTAAAATTGTCAGTGCAATGACTATGCCATCGTCAGCACCGTACTTTTGTACGTTCAATTGAATCTTTGACTAAGGTCGTGAGTTAAGAAACGGGATCGTGTGCCGTTTGTCCTACGGGATTATATCTGGGTGGTCTCATCATTCGGTTGGCAATGAACGGCGCAGATTTAATTGAGATTAAATTGACGATGCTTTTGTTAGCAAAGCAAGCTATAGCCGAAACATTGCTTGTACGCTGTAGTTTAGAAAGACACGTCATTTATAAATAATGATTGCAGAGATATGGACGTTAAAGTTTTTTTTTTACCGGAAAACAGCAAGAACGAAAAATCAGAGTAATTTGCTGCTAACTCTGAGTCTTGCAAGAATATTTTCTTGTATTGATCTTTTGCTAAGCAACCTATGTCAGTTATAAACCATTTGAAAATCTGCTGGTTTTAATTGTCCTTTGTGTTAAAATGAGGGAACCTGCCGACACGGTCTGCTGGAAAACGTGCCTGTAATGTCTCACTACTGCAATTGGATTTGGAAAAAAAGGAGTGGGGGTAGTAAACGGCGAGATGGTCATAATTTGCCCTAGGTTGGGGTTTTATTATCTTCGTGACTGCAGCAGGGCTGTGGTAAACGCAATCAACAATGGCTTGGCTTCACACAGTAAGTGCGTGTGTTCGATACCTAAAGTCTGAAATAACGCACCAATTTACTGGACAATGAATTATTGTTTGATTTTTGCTTTTGAAAAAAAGTCTACCTAAAACGCGGATTTTCAAATCTTACAGTTTTTTTAGGAAGAATTGTCTGTACGAACAACATTTGAACTTCAGACTTTCCCTGAGTGTATCATCGTTTCCCATCATGACTCAAATCGAGGATACATTTTTGCTGTTTGATCAACTTCAAGTTATCACGAATTATTCAAAGCTATCCTTTCTTCGCAAGTGCATTCGACAAAGAGAAATATGTACTGTAGTAGAAAAATGGTTCGGTTGAATTACCTTCCACAACTTGGCGTTGACCTAATTGTGCAGTGTATCCACTTTACTGTAATCTCCTATTAGAACGTCTGACTTTTGTTGAGGACAAAAAATCTTTAAAAGGAGAACGCAGCTAAACCTGTTCTCAGTGTTTTGCTAAGAAATCGTTTCCGCGTCACTTACGAATCTTCAGTCCTGTAAATCGCAGGCAGAAGTTTGCGGGTGAAACGATGGGAAACCAAAGCAAGATCTAGACAGGAACAATTGTTTTCGTGAAGCTCCACAAAACGTTTGTCTTGAGAGGAAAACTGAAATGACGCAGACATTTATCGGGGTTCAAGCCAAAAGAATCTGTGCATAGACTTCGCAGACGTCTGTTGAGCGATATTGCATGTTGTTGCGCTGCCATCTTGAAAGTTATAAAAACTAACGGTTGAAGACAGTCATGTTGAAAGAGAATAATAGGAGTTGTTGACGGAGGTGCGTGATGCCAGGTGGGACCATGTCCACCAAAAAAATTAACTTGGCCCTTTTACAAGTCTCGCAAATTGTTTGTTTGACATCAAGTAAATTCTATTTTACTTTGTTTTAGAAACATCATTGGCTTTGTGACATCATATTTTACCTCCTCGCAAGCATTTGATATTGTGCCGCTAATACAAAATGAAAAATACAAGTGTCCCAGCCCCTGGCGGTTTTTGAGATTGTTCCAGCCGTAGCTCGGTCCGTATGTTAAGCCTTGTACAAACCGAAGACAAACAAGAAAGAACCTGGATTGTGGTTGGGTCGCCCTTTTTGAGCAACAAATTAATTTTAATGTTTTTTCCAGTGGCGTCACAGCTGAATCATGCAGCAAACGTTTAAAATAGGAAATCGATTTCATGTGAACGTACGAATCATCAACAAATAATGACTGGCTTTTGAGACCATACGCTCTCGCTGTCCTCAATTGAGTGGAACGTCGAGACTAATCCGCGAAATTTCAACCCGCGGGATGTGGCTGGGATTTGCAAAGTGCTTAGGAGTTCCAGTCTTAAATAAACAAGCTCTTTTTGAAGTAAACCTTCCCAGCAGTATGTCTGCGTGTTGTACAAACTAGATCTGGTAGAAACCTATTGTCCTTGGTTTGGAGTCCACAACAGTGTATTACTTCTACGTCGTCACAGACTGAACCAACAAACTCGTTTCCAAAGCACGACACCCATTGGCAAAATGTGGAAGGAATTTTCGCCAGTTTGAACAGTTGTACAGGAACTTATTCAGAATGCTGATTGCTCAAGGCATTTTAAGAACTTTATTATTTACGGTAGATGTTTGTCTCAGACGAAAGTTACCATATAACGTAAGTTAAAAGAACAAAGGTACAGAAATGCTTGTATACAACGCACCACAGAGCAGGAGATTTTTGGTACGTGTAGTTGATATTAAAGAGGAAGAAACACTGAAACAAGACAGCAGAGATTTGAAGAAAGCATCAGACAATTCAAATACAGCAGGTATAAAATTGGATGAATATGTGCATCGTTTAACAAAAGTATATAGATACTGTTTCTAATCAAGACATCAAACGTCGTGGGTAACGTGATGTGGCTGAACACTTACATTAAACGTTCTCGTTGCGTTTTTTGTTTCCGAGCAGGGGTGTCCAAACTACGGCCCACGGGCCAAATGCGGCCCACGGAGACATGTCGTCAATATTGAAAAAGTAATATGTTCACAAAAAATTTGTTGGATTGGTGGAATGCAAGATATCCCGAAACAATCACATTACGTGGGGTGTCCGGCTCTGTGGCTGTTAAGTAATAACTTATGTGATCCTCGGACACAAACGTTTGGAGACCCTTGTTTTAGAGCAATATCGACAAACAAGAATCGCTATACCCAAACTGAATGGATGGGTAGTTAGAACCGTTAGTTTATATACACTAGTGTTTTTGCCGAGAGGGTGGAGAGTACAACAGAAAGGGTACAGATTGGTTAAAACTTCATTTCTGTCTATTCTTCTTTACCCTATAGACGCATTCTGCAGAAACAACATCAGAAATACAAGGCATTCAATATGTTTAGAAAGTTTGAGAAAAGTAAGTTAAGCTTTCAACAAATGTACGATGGAATCCTTGTGAGGAAGGTGTGTTGCGAAGCAATGCTGGCAGTCAACAGCGTTGGCTGAAGGTGGCACCCCTTCAGCAAGATCCAGCAGGCAAAATCGGAGCCTGGGGATACATTTCTACATTAGACTCCGTAAAAGCTACGTAAATGAAGCCAAATAACAACGTTTTTGTTCATTTTATTATGCATTGTCTTTGGTTACATCATCCTATTTGAAATTCAAAGCTTTTTGGATGCAAAATACAATAGCATTTCCTGCATCAATGTTTTTGCTACATTGCCTTTTCGAGTCTTTTTACAACTTCATTTCTGTCATACAAATGTTCCATTATTCCTTTTTGATCAACAGTTTAATAATGACAGCTATACTTGTAATGCAAAAGTTTCTTAAAATCAACAAATGTTGAAACGTTATAAAATGTCGTGGTGTATTTTACCGGTGCTGTTAATAATAGCAGGCTCCAAAAACACAAAATCCAAAAAGCCAGCCTACTATGGTTTTGTCTGTCATAGTCTTTTGATGCAGTTCAGTTACTTCATGTGCACTTTTGTACTCCATTTGGAGTGGCCGGTCGTTTCCAGTAAAGGTAATGCCAGCGTTTTTTCAAATCCCTTGCTAGCCTCAGGGTTCACGTTCGAGACAATTTCGCATGGACAGCATAAATGCGCACAGAAATCTGTTGTTCAAGGTACCTGTTATGTTACTTTGCGTGTTTTTGTAGAAGCAACGAACAGGATAACATCAATAATAAAACCCCTTTATGTCCATCTGTTTTGAATTTTAGAATATTGTCAAAGTTTTAAACAGCCAACAGAAGGTTTGTATAAAGGAAAATGGCATGAAACACCCAGGCAGTAGCTTTAAGTTTAGTAACAGATCAGAATGAAAAGGTTTATTATTACAAGGAGTTTCAGGGCAACGTTCTCTTCTAATTTTGCGTTTCACTGGTTATTGCGCAGAAAATGTTCATCTGCAAAGTCTGGCCAGCAACTGATTAATAGTACGCGAAATATCTGTCAGTTTTTATGACATGGTTTTGAAAATATTTTTTATGTCTCTACGTTTCGTCGGTGGAGGTTTGAAGATAGTGATGCGGTTACGTCAATAGAATGTTCAGGAGAGTGATTTTACAAATTAACAGACTGAAGTTAAAGGCTGGGTTTCACCAGACACGGGGCGAACGCAAAGCGAAGGGCATGCGTCATTTTCGCGCGGAGAGCCGTTGAGATTGAACACGAATGTCACGTAGTTGACCTTATGTGCTAGTCGCGATGAAACATCAATTAAAGTAAGCACCTTTTGTTTCTGAGAAAGTTTGAAATGCATGAAACTTGGTGCACTGCTGTTGTGTGGGTGTATAGCTAGGAAAACATTGGTGAGGGTCAGGTATACTTATTCATATATACATAACTATATTCCTGACCATCCCCTGTGTAGGAAGAGCAATGCACACTTTCTAACCAGGGCTGTGGAGCCGAAGCCCAAGCAATTTTGGGTGGCTGGAACCGGAGCCAAAAAATTTCAGATAGTGCAGCCGGAGCCTGAAATTCGGGTTTCGGTTCAACAGACATAATTTGTTGGGCAAGCCAGTTGTACAAATAAAACAATATTTTTTTGTTTTTGTTGGACCAAATCGTTATGGAATCGGGGCCGGAGCCAGAAACTTTATTAGAAGTTGGAGCCTGAGCCCGAAATTTGAGTTCCGGCTCCACAGCCCTGTTTCTAACCCATGTCTGGATCGTGTGGTGACGCACTACGTTGATCGCGTTCAAAAGGTAGGCCACAAAGCAGGGGCTCCCAACCTTTCTCTGACCATGTACCCCTTTATCATTTCGACAGTTGAACATGTACCCCTAAAATTTCTTGTAACAAAAAGGCAGAGTAAAGTAACAAAAATCTACTGAGATCTTTAATAGAACTTTTAGAATTTGGAATTTTAAAGGTGGGTTCCATTTTTATGAGTTAAAGCTAATTTGTTGCGGCTGCACAAAAAAAATGTACCTCTGGTTGAGAACCTCTTTAAAGAACAGAAATGTAGGTATCTGATAAAAATGGTCACTTTTAATGATTGCTATCAGACAAGGGGAATATTGGATGTTTTCTCCCATCGTGAGAAACTTTTGATTAACTTTAGGTTTAATCTACATCCGACTGAAAGCAGGCTATAATATGCTTGTAGTCAATGCACTTTACCTGTGGTTGAGGAATTCTGTTGAGACCGCGCAGCGCGCGTCCAATCTCACCACGCGAAACTGGCGAAGTGCCAACGCGTCACTCCTCCAGCAACTGTGACGCGGCGCTTGCGAAGCGAGAGCGACGAACAGTCGGGGATTTCCCGTGATAATAAGAGAAACAACTCTGAAAGAAATAATAGCCAAGCCACCGCAGTGACCATACATCAAGCGAATCAGTCGCAAGAATTTATTCGCACAAGGAAACTAGTTTCGTATTCGACACATCTTCAGTCCTTATTCAATAGAATTATTCAATAGAATAAGGACTGAAGATGTGTCGAATACGAAACTAGTTTCCTTGTGCAAATAAATTATTGCGACTGATTCGCTTGATGTATGGTCACTGCGGTGGCTTTGCTATTATTGCTAAATGATAAGTGCAAG
>JGI24158J21664_10004200_pt1 | contig 18446 bp, 14 predicted proteins | sample Ectturendosymbi3_FD_21664 | JGI IMG/M metagenome (IMG submission 21664)
AACAATTGGCTTCAATCACTTCCGGAGACTGAGGGTTCGACCCTTGTGCAAGTGGAACCGCACCGGGGATCGTTCCGCTTCACCAGTAATATTGAACAATATTATTATTGAAAGATGTTTTGCGTCTTCTAATTAAAAATACCTACTCTTATATCCACACAGCAATCTATAGTGAGAAAGCTCGCGGGCCATAAAAATTCTGCCCGCGGGCCACATGTGGCCTGAGGGACTGTATTTGGACCACGCTGGTGTAGAGGACAAAGTTAAGTTACTGTGTTACCGGCAACTATATGTAACAAAACGTGCAACGCTTCAGAAGCAGGAATATAACCGAGGACCAAAAATCAGATTTATCATTCGCGTATTGACAATTGCCATAATTCGCTCATGCTGCGAGACAAATGAATTTGATCGAAATTGGTCAAAATAGGTTCATGTTGGGACTTGTTCTACTCACATCAGACTGTGGAAATATTGCCGAGTGTAGTGTGAGCAAGTCAGTCAACACCAGCGCAGCGCATATTTGCGCATTTTGTGAGACTAAGTACTGGTGCAAAAACGCAAAGTGTGACGCTTACGGACTTTTTCGTGGCACAAACAGTCACAATCGGCGAGCAGAAGATCAGCCCGAAGTCGGATTTTTTTAAAATAATTTTTACCGACTCCGACTGCTCTAGACCAAACTCCTTGGTAGCAGTATTAGTTCAAAATATGTTGGAATGACACGCTCACTTGCTACAAGAAGTGTAGCGGACCGTGTTCCAGCAACAAGTACTCAGCAATATCAAGCCATTAATACGCATGCATACTTTGAATAACAAAATGGTGTTCTTTGCACCGTTTAGTGCTTATTATTTTGCAGTAGGTATTATATTATTTCTTCGTATTCGTTATTATCAGTAGGTATTCGTTATTTATATTTACCGTTTAGTGCTTATTATTTTGCAGTAGGTATTCGTTATTTTGGCTATATAAACAAAATTTCTACATCGTTTTTGAGAGTCTAATCCAGTGGTGCCCAAAGTGGGCGGTACCGCTCCCGTGGGGCGGTGGGAAACTCAAGGGGGGCGGTGAAGCAGAAACAGGCGGTTGGGGGAGGAGGCGGTAGGAGACCCAGTTGATAATTACATTTCTGTTGTCTTACTGAATTTGAGCGACCAAATGTCACAAAAGCAGCATGATCAACAAACATGTATGCATGTAATTTGCAAACAAAAACTTAACGTTTTGGAGAAAGAGCAGAGGTGAAATGCCAGGAGATAAATTGATGAACTGCAGTTTTCATCACTAAAGTCAAGCTGCACGGTAAATCTGTCCTCTATAATAAAATGTTTATGATTGGAATTTTCGATAGCTGTACATTTCGGCAAGGGTAAACTGCTATTTAATAATGCCCGTTTTGCTACAGTGACTATCACCAGTCATATGTGATAATGCACGCTTGCACTTAGAATCAGCCTGTAACCAAAAGCGTGAGCTAATTTTGAATGGAGTGATTTAAAGATCACAAATATAATAATAACCTTGTGTGAGTTCAGTTTGAAAGCAGAAAGGCACTTTATATGTTTTACAGATAGTGTTAGGTGCCAACAAGAATAAGTCACCTAAAGGGAATCGAAAGGATTCCGGAAAACAGAAGTGTGTTTAAGAATGCACTTTAACTTGAGCAACGCCAAGGAAATCCAGCGAGAGAGAGTTGGTAGAGCCAGTGGACGACTGCAAGTGTCACGGTTAAGTTAAAATGCATTTTAAATCTGCAGATAAACTTCAACCCTGCACTGTTCCGCACTCAAAATTTACTAAAAATGTGGCAGAGTATTAATGGGTTGATGAAAGGATACCAAAGAGTTTAAAAGTGTTTTGCTAAGTTTAGGCAATGTGGTGCACTCGGATAATGATGAAGAGGGTTTGTACGCCTGTTGCTGCACACATAAGGTGGCTGTCAATAAAGGGTGTAATAAATGCAGTATCTTGGCTGTTACAGTCCACAGATATCTTCACGAAGTTCAAAGAAGTTAATTTGCAATTGCAGGGGAATGATGTTAACCTCAATGAAGCCAAATCAGCAATCTCCACCTTCTTGTCCAAGTTTAATGCTTTCAAATGCAATCGAGCCCGTCATGAACTCAAACAGTTTCCAACTGCTAAATGAGTTAAAGTTTTATGCGAGATGCACATCTTTGCGCTAATTCTTGTTTTAATCATTTTCAAACATACCAAATAGACAATACGAAAAATTGTGTTGATATGTGTGCTAGCACTGCTGTATACTTTTTTCTCCATTGCGGCATTCAAAGCAATACCACACTACTGGCTGATTATTGAATGCTTACTGGTACTTATATCTCTCATTTCATTGTTGGTAAAAACGCAGAACAGCGATTTGCGTTTTCAGCCTAATCTCTATAACTCATCCGGACTTTGACCTCAATACCGACTGTCTGCTGGTAGGCATATGAGACACAAATTTCTGAAACATCTTGTACGCCTCGAAAAATGCAGTGTAGCCAATCACATTGCTACCCTATCCATGATTTGAACCATAAAACCTGTTCAGCCCATTGAAGCCAAGATTTCATGACAGAGAAGCAGGCCTCATAATGCTTGAACTTCGCAGTTGGAGGGTGTGAGGCCGGACACCTGGGAGTTTGTATCTTTTCGACCATATTAATTTTCGCGCCAGTTGAAGGATGTAGTTTCAGCACAATCATCGTTTAATTTTGCTTTTCCAAAAAAGTAAACAGCAACCTTATGAAAAAATACAGAATATATCATCACGCTTTGCTTTATCTCTACAAAGGATTTAGAAATCAATTAACTTACTTTTGTTTTTGGACATGTTACTGTAGTTCAGCTTGGTTACACTACTATCAGCCTATGGTACAAACAAGCACAGCAATACAATAAAACACATCAACTGGGTTTTGTCAGAAATGTCACTTAGAAAGTACAAAACAGTGAATTGCATTGGTATTACGTACGTATCACTTTTAAGTAGTACACATCGATTTTTATGCATTTTATAAGAAGTGTAGGTTACAGCGCGATTTGATGTCTTGTTTAAGTTGCTTAACGTTAAAAAGACGATAAATTGCAAGGTACGATATACATATTGTAAGGTATGGTGGCTAATATTTTTCTTGCACATTTCTGCTCTTTAAAAATGCTATAAATCTTTAGTCACAGGGCATCATGCAGGCAGCGCCACCCCAAGCCAAATCTTTATTGATATTCTTTTCCAATAGCAAAAATGTTTGGCCAAAATTGGCGTAGGCAAAGTGTTGATTCTTGTCGATATCCAAAATAACATGAACATCTCGTAATTAAACCACTAATTTCTTTTATTTGGCACATGTGTTTCGAAACGTTATAGATGAGGTAATGATATTCACCATCCGTATGAAACAGCATAAACATTCTGATTTTCAGCTGACAGCAATTTCTACAGTTGATAAACATTGTTTTTGGCAGAAAACGTCACACATTTCCATTTTAGGATGTACTGTAACTGCTGCAATGAATTTTGGAAAAGCGCAGAACATGTAAGCCAGTGGTATGCTTTCTTCAGGCATGAGTAAAACACTAAATATGCGCAATTCCTGTTGCGTAGGTGACTCTGGCAAACGGATCGACGGGTGTTGAAGCACGTTCCAATGTTCCATATATAAATTGTGACGGCATACTTACCTGCACCCACAACTATGCAGATGAGACAGATTGCTATCGCAGGTTTACGCGTCCCAGTGGACAAAAAGTGAACATTGCAGTGAAGAGTGTTTGCGATGGTTTCGTCGATTGCGACAACAATTGGGATGAAAATCGTACAGCTTGTCCGGATAGATTTCGATATTCTGCTTGGAATGGTATAAAAGTAAGCATATGGAATGAGATGTCATGCATAGATTGACCTTGACGTTACGGATGTATGATCCGTACTTAAGAAAACCAGCAATACTGGTTTGCTACAAAATACTATGCACATGTTTCAAGGTGGTCATGCAATGCACCACGTCGTAATTTACTACAAAATTTCCGCAGTTTTTCCGCGAAAATGAACCTTAGATATCGATGTTATGGCTGTAGGTTTCCAATTTTCATTGCGAATTGAATTAAAACTTAAAACGTATTCACCGCCATAAATGTATGACGAAAGTTACTTTTTTACTTAAAAACTGATTGTTTAACAATTTTATTTTTTAGATCTTTTGATAAATGTTTCACCTAATTACAATTATTGACGAGTTGGCATATGATCCGGAAATTATGCATAATGAAGAAACAACAACGCAGATATTTCACAAATTTCCTAAATGTCTTGAAATATTGCTGAACAAAGAATTACAGTATATTCAAAACTAGATTGAAACAAATAATTTTTTGCTAACTTAGATGAAATAAATGATTTAAGATTTTACTACTGGGCTTTTAAGCTTAAAGTTTTAGGAATACTCTCCCGAATCGGAAAGTTACTTTATCAAAAAGTTGACAAGATAAAATTTCTTGATATATTTATCAGTTTCACTTTAGAATGGACTCCTTACATTTCTGTGACAACTTTTACTGCCTGTTCTGTTAAGCTGACTAAATGATTGACAACCGAGTGACGCTACCCATGCCACATTCATGCAACTTTAGCTATTACCAATTCATCAGATATCTACAGTTATATTGCTCTGTGAAGAAAAATACAAGCTGTTGGTAACCCTTCACAATCTACACGAAACTCTTCTAGTACCTTTATCCAGTGGCGATTCTAGAATTGAAAATGTGGAGAGGGCACTGCGGGGCCAAGGAAAAAGTAGAGAGGCCAACATAAATGTCTAGCCCGCATGATGATTTTTTATTATTTTAAAGATTAATTTTCTATGATCAACCCCATCAAACCCAACATATGGCTGTGAATATTGTTAAATATGGTCTAGCGTTATTATACACTTGAGACCTCCAAACGCCGCTAAATGCAGTCGCACACTTGCACTGCAATGTCGAATATTCTGTGCTAACCATGCAGCTTCCACAACACTACACACGTAAAACGAAACACCATTTACCGTACACAATTGTGGCGGTCTCAATTGAACGGAAACAGCTGCACGAAAGTTAAAAAAATTCACCTGAAAGCGAAACGGTTCAAACCACGAATTCCATCCTGACACAGAGACAAGTAGTTACTTGATAGCCAACTATAAGTTTCGTCAAAATATTCTTACTACGAAGAAATTTTTTTAAATAAACTGTCTGCCAACAGATTGGTGACTATTGACTGATCCGTTTTTGTGGTAGCTTACGGACATTTTGAGATTGTGGTGTACCAATAATAATGTTATGCAACGACTATCACGAATGTGTTACCCATCTGCAGCGTGGATAGTGTAAGGATTACTCAATGCACTATGTATGTAGTTAACAACAGCGAGGTTGCGGCACCAGTGGCACCTGAAGTAGCATAGCCGCGCCGCAAATAGGCATGTGTGCATCGGCGTTTATAGGGCGTTTACCTGATAGCAAGATGTAAAAGCAGGTGCAAAACTTGCTTTGCAGAATATTCCCAACAAAGATGATCATTTTAATATTCACAATCAATTTTCCTCTGATTGATCCTCAAAAGCTGACTTACAAACCGTTCATTAATTTATGACTTTCTTGTCATAAGCGAAACACATCCTACCTCGTGTTACAGGTCCGATTATATTGTATTTTAGAACAGTTCCCCAAGAGCACTGGTTAATTTCAAACAGGAACATGTTCCAGGCGCGCCCGAAATTATAATGAAGAAAATCAGGCCCGCCTTTTGTTATTCGACTTTTACGCTCACTTAATCACAACGAGAAAATTGTATTCGCTCATGATTTTATTTATATAGTTTTAAGTAATGCGCTATAAATCAGAGGTGCATTAAAATAACATTAATATAAACATAAACAGGGGTTCTTAACACGAGTTCAAGGTATTTTTCATGAAGGAGAGAGTAACACGTAGCAGACTATCAGGGATGAAACAACCCATAAGGTTATAATTTCCTTGGTCAAGACTCTAGTGGGAATCTTGCTGCCGCTCAGGCAGTGGCCTGAGGAAGGCTGATATTGTACTCTGGATATCCCTCCTTAAATAGCCCAAAGGGACTTTCCAATCGCGTGACTATTGCCTCAGACTTAGTGCTCGCACTGGCTTGAGACATCCAGTGGCCATGAGCTCAGTTTAGCTTGCTTCATCTAGTGGTCATGCAGCATAACTAATCCTAAATCGACGTGCTTCATCACTTTCATTTCAATTAGATTTTCAGAGACAAATTTAATCATAAAATCAATATCGATTTTTAAAGTAAGTTATATCAAAAATATCAGAGGTCACTCTCATTCTTAATACAATGCACGAATTCCTTGCAAAATATATGCCCACTACATTCAAACGTAAACTGTTCAGGATATCCATTCCGGTTGAGCTGAGTGTCTAATTCGTCCTTTTGTTCCAGCTTTATACTTCCTAGCGAAAGTACATTTCGCTGTAAAGGTTTGGTTTCCTCAGTGTTCCTCCAATTCACACTTGTCCACAATAGATGACACTAAACCTCAGGGTCTTCTTCTTGACTCGTTCTCTCAGTCATTGAAGACACTTCTTGGTTGTATTCCGAGGTCTGAAAATGTTTCATGTTGAGATTGCAACGTGAACTCAACACTCATATAAACCAAAAAAAGATTCAGACAAATAGACAATGAGCAATAAGATTCTCACGCACATCTCTGCAGTCAGTCTATACGTCAGAATTTCATGTCAACATTAACGCAACGTAACTTAATCCTTCGATTATCACGTCGACTGTCAAATTCAGCAAAGAAATCATCCATATCTATTTTTAAGCTCGTACCTTTTCAATTGAAAGTAGAGCAATCTAACTCAATCTTTGACTGATCACAGAATTTCTGAGAAATGGTGTCACTGATTTAATTTTTGAAAAACGTCACTCGCGTGAACCGTTGGTGACGTAAAGAGTTACATCTATTAGTAACAACTTGTATGAACAATTAAACGCAGCTTTGTAAAGAGCTTTAAAAGAAAGAAATTGTTCGAGCGATGTAGGCAACTGCGACTCTTTCCCAAGCAAATACTTTGCCAAAGGTATTTCTTGTATTAAATAATTTCACTATTTGAATATGCATTTGAGAATTCTTTCAAGTGTTTTCCTAATAGAAATATTTGACCTCCCGAACAAAGACCAGAAATACCGAAAAGAGTTGCTCCTGAACCATTCACAGAATACAAAGTTCCATGACTTTGCAGGACATGTGTGGGTCGACTTCACACTGAAATCATGGACCAGTAACGTAAGATACTTCGAAGTCATATATACAAGGCAGCAGAACACACGACTGCAGTCAGGATAAATTCTGTCAAATTTAACTGACACCAATTTTTAATGCTTTCACAAATATTTTGCTACTAGGGACAAGTAACAATCTGCTGGCAGTAATGTAATCCAGTTCTCCCTCACACTGAAAGGTATGGAAGATCAATCTTCGCATTTCTGCGACTGTTTCTTAGCTTCGATCTGAAAGATTCATATCGAAGCTAAGAAACCACGACCGCTGTCGGAATAAAAATCACGCAGGATCCGAGCAACCACTGGTGTGTGTCGTCATAAACAACTCCCATTACCTTGCCGCCAAGAACAGCAATCCAGCTTATAATGCATTTAGGAAATATTGAAGGTAGGCTAGAGGACTTTTAAATCATCGTTTAAAATATTTTGCCTGAAAGTTATCTGCTTTGTATGTCAACCAGAACTTAACTGTGAAATCAATAAAAGTGGGGGGAAAACTGGGGTCCCGCCAAAAATCTGGGGCGGCATGGCCCACCTAGGCTCCCTCTTAGAATCGCCACTGCGTTTACCAACAACAGAACGCCAAAATCGACCTACTCTATCTGACAGTGAAGAAACAGTTAGAAAAAGGCTACAGAGATTCGTAAATTACAAAATATACCTCCACCACCTTCATAAAAACATGCTACAGCAGCTTGCAACAAACTGGGAAATAGTTTCTTGTTTTGTTATCAAGAACAAAAATTAAAAATTTGTCAATTGACAGAGTTCGTACTTGTAAAAGCCATCTGCTAGTGCCAGAAATATTATATTCACATTGTACATTGTACTGTGTTTTGTTAATATCGTGGACTATATTTTGACTTGGAATTCACATAAAAAATATTTGGGCTATGGTTGAACTTCGAAAAATTTAGGTCATGATATGGATCGTAAGAAATGGCAGTCCGCTCACATCTTCTCTTTAGACGGTTCGTGACGTCATTTTACACATAAAGGTGGCTAAGCGTATGTCCGCATTACTTTATGTGAAAAATACATAAACCTATGGCTAAGTTATAGTGACGGCTAGCCTTTCAGTAACATGTCTATTCGCTAGCACAATTACTGTAAATACAGTAAGTACTGTGAGCTAGCTCTTTATAGTAAGACTATAATGTAGTTACTTCATTTACAAGCTGTCATATGTGATAGTTCATTTGCAAGCTGTAATTCTTTGCCGAAGCGATTCTTTCATTTTCAGTTTTGGAAATGGTGCACTCAAACGCAACCGAAAAAATAAAGAAATATAAGCAAAAAAATCAAGCCTCAATTTCGCAGTTGAGACTAAGTCATCAGTTAAGCAGTGATGAGCAGTGATCTAGTCCCCCAGTCGACAACCTTTTAATACATGGCGCTTCCGTGCAATTTCTACGTAACGTTGACACCTCCATTTCAGAATTAGAAAAATAGATTTGGCCTAAAAAAACGATTGGCGAATATATTCCGTCTTTGCAAAATATAGAATTTGTCCCCAAAGAGGTGTTTCAGCTGATACTTAAAATTGTTGAAAGTAGTTTCAATAATCCGCAAAGTTACAAGAATTGGTCAATGATCAAGATTGTCCTACTGAGCCAGTGGTCCCAAACCAGTTCAAAATTTTGGGGGGCAAAAAATTTTGATTTTTTGCCATAAACGGTTTTTGTTTGGGACACCGCCGCTCAAAGCACAGAATGATTAGATATTAGGGTGGTCCAAAAAATTTCTTTTTTGAAAATTCCTGCTCCCTGTATGAATTATTTTGACATCCCCAGATATATGCTGACATGCAAAGAGTCAACAAAAAGTATTAATTTTAGAGGTTGCTATACCCTCTTGGATGCAGTCTAGCTTGCTACATTAGGACGTGAGTCAATTTTACTTAACTAGAGTACCGGTATTAGCACATTGACTAGAGAAATTTGAATCATGAGCCAAACTCCAAATGTTACACGGCCGTGCAACATTACCTAAAAAGTATAAAAACTTGTTTTTAAAATGAGCAGGGCGAAAAAAGAACAAAGAAAACAAAGCAAAGAGAAGCGACAAACCTGTCGAAAAATAAACTAGTTTTAGTAAGATGTTGGATAATCCATTTGACATAGCTCATGAAACTGCCATTCCTCTTATTAAGATTGAAGATTGTTACTTTTTGACAGCTCAGAGAAAAGAAAGGCTTGGAAAAATGGGGTCCTATGAGGAGCAGCTAGTACTACAAGGAAAAAGAAAAGCTAAATGATCCATTAAATCAGACTGACACATCTGAAATTAGAAAAGAAACAACAGTTTATTACTGTATTCTCTGAGTGCTTTGATAGTTCAAGCACACCGTCTTTTTCTTCTGATCACAATGATGAATACCTTCCTCCAAGAACCTACAAAAGAACTGTTCGGTTCTTTTGGAAAGCCTGCACATGTGATGACTGTTGGTTTAGCAGCAACAGTTGACCACACAAAGACAAGTGACAGAGATGCAACTAATATGCTTGCTGAAAGCGTTAAATCTGTAGGTCATATTGCAGTAGTGCTGAGCAGATAAATTGTAAGAAGAGGATGGATGGAGTTAGAAAGAAATCTGCTACGGATTGAAAAGATGCTTTTGAAGCTGATGTTCCGATGACAATTCATTGGGATAGTAAAATGATGCCTGATATTTATGGCAATGATGTGGTTGATAGACCTCCTATTATTATATCAGGACTTGGTGTAGACCAATTGCTTGAAGTGCCTAAGCTTCCAAGAAGCCCGTGGAGAAAGCATAGCTGCAACAGTTATAATGTCGTTCAAGAATGGAGAGTAATAGAAAATGTGAAGTGTATGTGTTTTGATACAACCACCAACAATACTGGCTTATAAAAAGAAGCTTGGACTTTATTTTAGCAGAAGCTTCATTGACCTTTGCTTCACTTTGCATGCAGACATGATACTTGTATATGAGACGTACTTTTGCAAATTGTTTTTAGCAACTGTTTTGGATCTTTGTCTGGGCCAATACACCTCTTTGAGATATTTCCAGCAAACTGGAACTAAATCATCCGAAATGATTTTGATGTTGATTTGGGTTAATGGCACACAAAGTTTAATTTGAAATTTGCTTGACTGCTTCCTACAAAAAGATCCAGAGCAGTGGACGAAAGTAGAGAGCTTTAATATTTTTTTGGAAATTGTCCTAAATATAAGGGCTAAAATGATGCTACTGATAAATGGATTACTCTCATTCAAGAGTACAACAACCTGCACACCAAATATGGGAATATGAAGTAACGTTTGTTGCTGTTTGTGTCAGAACATAGGAAAAATTTCCAACTTCCAAGAAGAAAACAGTGCTTTCTGAAAGCTCCACCATAACTATGCCAACAACGACTGAAACTTAAAGTGCTGTACTTTTTTCAAAAATTGGCACTGATACGCAGCTATCCTGCAGTGAGTACGTTTGACAATTAGTGTACTTGTGCATAGCTTTTTTGTGTTAGCGATATTTCATTCGCATGTTGATTCTTTTTCAAGCACTGCATAACCAAATTGTCAAAAATGTGTTTATTACCCCTGATTTGTAGTGGTAGGCCTACAGTACTATATCATGCAAGCCACAGTGATTTCGGACAAGTTAGTAAAAAGCTGTAAACTTCAAAATGTGGTAGCAACCTCTAAAGCTGCTTAAAAAGCGTAAAGTTTTGAAGGAAGACTTTTTAATGATGGAGCAGACTTTTTTCAATAGGGAAAGCAGATTCAAAAAAAAAAGAATTTTTCCCTATATTTTTGGAGCACCCATACTAGATATGCTAAACATTTGGGGGTATGGCCCCCTGGGCTTCTTACCATGGCTGCACCTATGCACTGGGAAAACTATTTTAGGTGCTTTTTAAAGTTTTAGAGCAGTGGTTCCCAAACTTGTTCGAGATGTTACCCCAATCAAGTTAGCCATTATGTCTAGTTACCCTCAATATTTCGCAGTAATCACTCATAATACAGAACATCATTGTGTTTTTGAATCCGCGTTATGCCACGAAGAATCGCATATTACCCCCGGGGTAATTTACCCCCAGTTTGGGTATCACTGTTTTAGAGGTTATTTACACTACTGTTGGGTGCTGATTCTAAAAATCATAATCTTTATCCTCTGTCTGGTCCACTTGTGTTATATGAAAATAGCTTGTTCAGTTATTTTCAATTTTGTTTCATACAATGGATTTTATCATTGACCTAGCCTCACTTCGTGGCTTCCGTATGATATCACAAAATTCAAATTATGTGTTGTCTGATATGATATACATCACTTGATTTTTTGTAACATCATAAATACAATTCAAGTAATGTCACCTACATTGTAACTGATTTCTTGCACACGTGCTATCTTTTACTCCAGATTAGAAGGTTTTTGGGCTGTTGCCTGCTGGGGGGGTTTGTGCCTTGGTGGCGTGTTCAGGGAGTCTGGCGGTGTCTGTTGTGAGTTCAGTGTTGGAGTCAGGATTAAATTTAAACAGACTGAGAGTGAAATTAAGGTTTGCATTACACTTATGAAACTACATATCATCTAGAATTCTTTAGGTTTTGTTTCTGTAGTTTTGGTAAGAATCCTTGCAGTGGATAGGCTACATCATCGAAAAGACGTTGTTTTGATGAACCAAACGCTTTCTACTCTATTTGTGGCGAATACACATTCAAGTACAAAAGCAATCAACAATTTTGTAAAGCATGCTCACTTTATCTACTCCAAAGTGATGTTGGGTGATCAAGACAAGTCTTGGGCACCGCACAATGTATTTAAACCGTGCGTAGCACGCTTACGCCAAATGACAAACAACACTAGAAAAATACTGAAAACATTTGCGTGGCGTCGGCGAAAAGATCGCTGTCGCGACTGCTACTTTAGTGCAGTGAAACTAAAAGCAAAAATATATTCCTAACTCTGACACGGATATCAGGCCAGTTCCAAACAGTGAGAAACTCCCTGTACCTGTGTTTGAAAGCTTGCCAGGATGGATTCTTCTTCCAATACCGAATTGCGTTTTTCACCCGGCAGTGATTCCATGTACTTGATGACAAAAGTCTGCTGACCCTCATGACATTACTGTTAGGTTAATGAAAATGAGTACAAATATCATATGTACTTGCTTATCAGGAACATTTTTTCATTGTGTTCAAAAAGAAATTTTCCTGATACTTTGAACTGACACTTTTTACGAATATTCCAGTTTTTAAGTCTGGAGCTAAATATTCACTGCTGCGAATTATAGGCCAATTTCAGTTTTGCACTATCACACTTTTCACAATATTTGAAATGATAATACATAATGTAAAACCTGGTCAGTTTCATAGATTCTAACACTATGCTGTAATTACAAATCGCTTTGGGGTTAGATGCGGGATCATACATTTTTGACCTTCATAACTATATAATATATCTCCAGTAAATCGCTCAGGACAATACACTAGTGGCATTTTTCGTGATTTAAAAACGCATGTGTTGCTGTAAATCATACGATTCTATTAGATCAGTGGTTCTTCACTGAGGGGGCATGAATGAATTTCCACGGGGTGGTGAGCCNTTAAGCGCTGTACAACATTGAAAGTATGATCAATATATTTATCTAACAATACATTTGCTTTGGCAACTTATTTATAGCAAGGGAAGGTTCAATACAAAGGACAAGTACTTAAGGGAGGCGTGGTAAACAAAAGGTTAAGAACAACTGTGCCAGACAAACTCAAGCATATGGAATTTGTGGTTTGGCTTTAGATCTTTTCACATTACATTTACAGAACATTCATCAGTTTGTCTATGCCAGCGGAGTTAAATGTGACAAGATGTCAATTACTGGCGGTGTTCCGCAAGGTTCGACACTTGTTCCTGTGCTATTCATGTTATCTGTAATTGAACTTCCCTTGTGCACCACCTTTTCAATAATATTTTGCTGCTGACACAGCATTATATATTCCTAATATAGATCTTACTCATTTAATGAAATCATTTTTTAATTAAATGGAGTAGTTTGTAAAAATAGCATCAACACATATTAAATCTGTCTTAAATTAAAACAATTTTTGCAGCAATTATGAAACACCTACAGTTCTGAAATTTAAGTGCAACAACGTTCAACTGACACTGCAATATATTAATTTTTGATGATTTCGTGATCTGGGAAATAATCGTTAGAATATTTGCTCTTGTGCTCCAATTCTGCATTAGCAACAACCATGGGCGCAATTTGTTGAGGGACATGGGGGACGTGTCCCCTCACATTTTCAGCCGGGGGATATAATATGTCATGTCCCCCCAACAATTTTTTCTCTTTAGGTTTTGTATTTGGAGAGGTTTCAAAAATAAAAGTGATGTTTGTTACGTTTTGTGTGAAGAGCTTTTCATGTTCCAATAGATGGTAGGCTACACATTAGCCATGTTGATGTTGAAACAGGGTTTGATGAGGTATCACTGCTTCTGTTAGTTCATAAATTTTAGCTTCGATAAAATTGAGCATTTTTCAAGTTTCTAGAGACCGTGAAAGATGGTTAACTCTTTCTGTCCCATATTTTACCCTGTCCGGTTTATCCTTAGAAAAGTAATTTTCTTGTTTAACAGTGAGAGTTTTACAGCTGCACATGTGAAAGACCAGAGTGTACAGCCATGATCTGTTTCGGGCAGGAATGTAACTGGTTTTGCTGTAACGTTGGTTGACACGTATTCAGAAACAGACAGCGTATAATTTAATGATGCTTGTGTGCATGTTAAAAAGTTCGATCTTCAGGCAAATCTCGGCGAAGCTTTTGCCAAAGGTAAGAAGCAGCACTTTTGTGGAGACTTACTTTTGAGATGGGTAGTTTTGCAAAAGACGGTCTTCAACCGTTAGTTAACAGGATTTTAATCAAAATGTTTGAGATGTAGCCTATAGTATTAACCTCACTGTATTTTGACCTAACTCAAAACGTAGGGTCTTGACGCGGAAATAAGGATAAAATATACATTTATCCTCACTTCTTGCAATGTCGCGACAATGGTGACCAACAAATCCAAAAGATAGTTTTTCCGTGACACTTACACTCTGTACTTGTGCTGATTGCATTGCTTCGTAAGTCATCTGATTTACTTGAGTTTAACCAAACCCGCAATGCAGCAACGTTTTCATCCTCGTGCGAAACATTTTCTTTACAGGTACATTACACCTAGTTTTGTTGGACATTCTTTTCGTGTTAAAGGTGAAACTTGGTACTTTTTTGCCAATTCACCGCTGTGAATTTTGCTTTAATCTCAAATACATTTTCGTGTCGTTATGCAAGTAGAACTCTTAGAATGAAACTTTTGACATGGTGTAGAGTTGTAAGTTAGGCCGGGATTTTCGGATCGGGCCGCGCTCGGGCTTAAGTTTTTCAAAATATTTCGGGGTTGCATACAAAAAATTTTTTGCATTAAGAGTAACGATTTCTTTTGTTCGTGACATAGATTTGTTGTGCTCACCGCGGTTACTTCTGTGAGTGAAGTGATTGTGATTTTTCTTCAGCTATTTTTGTTTGCAAACACAGCTGCTTTCTTTTATTCTGTGCTGGGATTATTCTCGCCCTATTTTTGAGAAGGCGACAGCGGCGAGGAAATTAGCACGCGATGGCTTTCCCTCAAAGAGGTCAATCACTCACGCCATTTTTGGCTTGTTTGAAGAAGCCTACAAGCCGAATTTTCATGCCTATAGCGCCATCGTGGATAGTTTGGTGATAGTTTCGTTTTTATCTTGGGAAACATTATATTGCGCAGTATTATCGTTGACTAACATGCTACATGTATGCAAGATTATGCCAATTTTTTTGTTAAGGTGGTTGTTTTGGGTTTGATAAACCGTCTACCTGCAGCTACACCCGAACACAAGGTTTTTTGATACTCCGCAGTTGCGCATATCTTAATTCCCTCTGCAAATTTGGCTTTTGGGCCTAAATCGGGCTTCAAAAATAAATCCCGGTTCGGGTTTGTAATTTCGGGCTCCGGCAGGGTGTAGGCTTCAAAATGAGGCCCTTTTACAACTCTGTGTCACAGTGTAGGTATGTATGCAGGCCGCAACAAGGGGAGATTGAAAGGACACACCCTACACCCACCAACAGAAAATCTAGATTGAAAGCAACTTGTGAAGTAGACTACGCTAATTTAAGGTCAAATGTTTTTGCTGCTGGTAAGAGGATATCAACGGAGATTTTGGTCGGGGTGGGGCTGAATGCACGATGCCCAGTGATATTAAAAAGATCTGCAGCTTTTTCAAAAACGGAAATGTGCAAGAAAAATATTTATCGTCTTTGTAACGTTAAGCGAGTTGAACAAGACATCAAATCGCGCTGTAATCCACACTTATAAAATGCGTGAAAGTTGAAGTGTTCTACTATAAGAATGATATGCACGTTCGACCAGTGCGATTCAGCATTTTGTGCACTCCAACTGACAGCTCTGATACAATCCAATTGATGTATTCTACTTTACTGCTGTGCTTGTTTGTATCTAAATGCAATATTATTGGAAGCAGGGGCGCACAATTCCCCGGGTGCCGAATAACTGCGGGAGTCGCGGAATGACTGTGGGAGGCGCCGAAAAGTCCCAACAGTGTCACAAGCACTTTCTTCATCACAGTAGATTTGCTTCCGAAAGACCTCATGTTCGAACATGGGGCGCCAAACTTGCTTTTTGCACCGGGCACCATTTAACTTCGTTACGCGCCTGATTCAGCAACAAATTTAAGTATATTAATATGCAAATCATCTGCAATGACAAAGTAAAGTGTAATTAGTGTTGCTCTTAAAACACTTTTAGAAGTAAGATTGGGAATCTGTATGTATAAAACGTCACTTCTGCAGCGACCGGATGACTAGATTGATTTCACACCAAGCTGCCCCCCCCCCATGTTTCACAACAAAATTGCGCTCATGGCAACATAGATTAAAGCCTGACTACGACATACGCTACTTTCTTAGGACTCGCCTGTCGTTATTATGTACAGTGCTTGTCGTCAAGAAGTAAAGAGCTTTATGCATATCATTCTTTACCAAGCAGCAAATGCGCATTACTAATACGTTCTTTCCCACTCAGAACGAAGCTCTGGAAAAACACTCCAAAACAGTTCATCAGTGCTAAAGCTTCTTTAGTTCTCTCAAATGTGTCTACTCACTTTTCTCCCTTATGAATTTAACCTTTTTTTAATTCATTATGTCATTTTCCACGAAGTTTCATCTACTGCAACGCTAAGTTTTCAAAAAACGACAAGCAGAGTTACCGCCACTTCTGTTCTCTCTAAGAGCATTTTTCCCATTTGTCATATTTTCATCAGAGGCTTTGAACGAAACCCTGAAACACATTGCACTAGCTATATTTATGTTATGACTGCATTAGGGAAGGAGGAGTGCATTTCCCAAACACGAACGATGTGGATAAAAAATGAGGGAAAATCCCACAAGCACCATTGGTTCAAAACCTACACAAATGAACTTCCTTCTCCTACTGCTCACACTAAGACACAGAATGAGGTACACAGTCATAATATATGGCAATAGCAGACAAAACATGGTAGTAAATCTAATTGATATAGCTTGCAACAAATACTGAAAGGACTCAACTGCTTTCAGCTCAGGTGCTATACACTACTTCTCGTGTTGCGCAGTGATCATTGTATATCTTTAACAGGTATCAATTCCTAGAAACTAGTTTTGCGATTTCAACACCAACTGTGACAACGAAGACGACGAAAAAAACTGTTCCACAACAGAAAGATTTTATTGTGAAAACGGCAAGCCGCTTTTTGTAGCCATAAACAAGGTGGGTGGCGATCAAAAGGAAGGAAAATGAAAATGTGCGTCAATGTGCCTTTATTTTAGTTTCATTTCATTTATTACTCAGGTATTTGACAGCCGAAAGGATTGCACGGACTGGAGTGATGAATGTCCTACAAGCTCTGCTGCAAAGAAAGAGAACATTCTGGCGTCCCGTTACGAATTGATTGGAAATCCGTTTCTTCGCGCAATTTCATGGATCATGGGTATTTTGGCAACGATCGGAAATTCGGTGAGTGTAATGAGGTAAAACATGCAAATGGCCTTAAAAGGGGCATTTACTCAAAACGTCCTCGTCATATCAGGCACTGGTTTCTGCATACACTCAAAAAGAAAGGTAGTCAACTTACACGAGGAAACCGAACAATCTATGTTGGCTTCTACTAGTGGACTTAACAAAAATGTCGAACGGAATGCCAATGGTTCAATTTTCGCGCCATCAATTTCAGCGCCTAAAAGCCACAGGAGCATTTATGATACGATATACGCTATTCAGCTAATTTGAAGAATGCTTCTAGTCCTAGACTTAAACTAAGGGGAACGGAACAAGAAAGGACAAGCTGCATATCACCAGTTCCTCGTTGTTTATTATCTGCATGCATACAACTCTCATCAGTCTTTTTTATAAAATATGATGTAAGTTTTTTTCCATTTGGAACACTGCTGTGATGTTCCAGGACAAAAGTGTGAAAATATATTTATTTATTAGGCAGTCATATTCTCGGAGCAAAAAAAGCTTCGGCAAATCCTCAGGAGATATGAAAATGCATCTTTTACCACAAACCATCTCTTGATTTTCAACCTGGCTCTTTCGGATCTGCTGATGGGAGTGTATCTGATTATGCTTGGAATAGCGGGAGCTGTATATAAAGGACGGTATTGCAATATTTCGTTGGAATGGCTTTCAAGTCCAGCTTGTACAACAATGGGTGTGCTGGTCGTTCTGTCAAGCGAAACCTCCATGATCACTATGGTATTACTCACCATCAGCCGTGTCTACGCCGTTTACTATGTAAGTACACGCAGTTCACACAAAAGTTTTATGACAAAGATCTAGACTCGTGAATTCATCAGAATCTTCCACTTTTATAATGCCCTGTTCAACCTCCTTGTGAAAGAATGTTTTCTCTTACAGCCGTTTCCTGCAAGAAGCTTTCCTAAACCTAAAGCTGTGGTTGCTTCAATCGTGACAGCATGGACAATCTCTATCGCATTAGCTATTATTCCTCTGATAGTAGGGAACCAAGGAGTATTTGTTAACAAGGCTTGGATAGACGACCACCCATTCTTTGGTAAAGTTGTAACATTGGAAGAA
>JGI24158J21664_10004202_pt1 | contig 18444 bp, 12 predicted proteins | sample Ectturendosymbi3_FD_21664 | JGI IMG/M metagenome (IMG submission 21664)
TCACCGGAGCCAGCAGTTGAATCGGTTTTCGATTTTCGCTTTCTCAGGGCTCGGAAAGATTGAGCATCCCTATAATACTCCGACGTGTCTAGGTCATGGTCGTCCATCTCTGGGCGCGAAGCGCACCCGCCTTCTATACTCCAGCACGTTCGTGGAAAATATTGGAATATCTCCACCCCAATAACAAAACAACTCACGCCAAAGAACAAGCGGAAAATGGAAAATAGAAAAATTAACGCCGAGACGAATTCACACGGCAATCTTGCAAACCTGGCAGTTGGCTCTGAGGGAACAAAGCGTTTATAGAGCAACGGATAATTACTGGAGAAACATAATCAGCAAAAATAAAATGAATGCAAGACCGGTGTTGTGTCGGTGCTGAGAATGGCCGGCAGCAGAAGCAGCGCTTTCAAGCGCGCTCTCCGTTGATTGCACAATAAAAAAATCTCCTTATGCCAAAACGCTTTTTGTGCTGCAGAAGGTTTCAGGTCTTTGAAGACGCGTGAGCTCCAGAGTAGAGCGAGACGGCAAAGATGACGCATTGTTCTGTATATGCGTCCAATACTTGATGACGACCAGAATAGCTTAAGCTTCACCTGCGTGAAACGAAAGAGAAATTTTTTGGAAGTAGCGATGTTTTGAAACATGTAGTATTGGTGCTTTTCTAGTCAGCGCGACACATATCACTCCTTTGTTGACACGGGACTTTTCGTGATTGATGCAAGTGCAAAACGCGCAGACGTGTTTTGCGGTCGAAGTGTCAGCGACGACCAAAGACTTAAAACCTTTCTCATCAGTCTGTGTCGCTTTTGCTAACGTTTTAAATTTTTGGTCATTGTCAAAAAACCTGTTCAACTTAACCGCTCGACCAAATTGATTTGTAGTTCGACTTGTTTCTCTTACTGGTTGTGGCGCACAATGTTGAATGCTAATAGGCTATACACAAGCCTTCACCACCAAAAATAGTGCCGGTTTATCCTTTTTCTGACGTCAAGATTTAGGTAATAACTTTAAAGACCATGACGGTGTTTTGGTTTTAACAGCACCGCTTAGATGAGTTACCCTGATGCAACTCAATATAGAGTGCAAGCTACGTTTCTGCCTTCGGTTCTACTACACAATTTTTCAAAAGAGCGTAACACTTGCAGTGTGCAGGCTATCATAGTTCTAAACCGCTACCTTACATATGCGTTACCCAATACCCAGCACTTCACTTGTCAATTGTCAGTGTTTTTCTGAAAATGTCGTGGGTTGCGCATGTTAACCCCGTCTTTCTACATTGACAGCTGAATGCAGGCCTTGCCATTTTTAGGCATGAAGTAGGATTGAACAACACCACTGCAACAAGTTTTAAGAACGAAGATCTTTCAAAGAAAAAGGTTAAATTGAGTAATTGTAAACGCTGTTGAGCAGCATGTTGATGTCTGCGTGTCAAGTGTTGGCACCTTTTACTGATGTGGACATGACTTGGTTTCTCTTTTTTCTGGAAAGCTTCATTTCCTGTATTATGTGACATCGGTGCAGGTGTCTCCAAACTACGCCCGCGATTTATTTCATCCGACCACACAGACCTTTTGCAGTTATGAAAAAATAATATACTGCAGTTACGAAAATTTGTTGATTTCCTAGAATTGGTAGAATGCAACATACCTCCCAAACAATTGCAATATCAATGTCCGGCCCTCAGAACTGTTGTATATTAGCTTATGTGGCCCTCTGACAGTTTTGAAGCCCCTTCATTAGTGGATTACTACGTTGAATAATAACTTTGCTTGCTGCTGCTTTTCTCACCAACACTATGCCTTCTCTTATACGTAGAGTTTGTTTTAAATGCTACTTGGGCAACACGCCTGGTTGCAACAATATATCGAGGCCCGTGGCTAATTTTAAGGTTGGGGGGCAAATGACATTTTGTGGGGTGAGACCGTGAGAAGTTAGTTTTTCATGCATTCTGTGTACGACGTAATTTTCGGGGAAAGGCACTGTTCCCGAATTACCCCCGTGACTACGGGCCTGATATTCCTTATTCATTTCAATGACTGTTTCTCTTTTACAGCCTTGGCTTGAACTGTTCTCGGCGAATATGGGAGCTGTGTTTTCTCGGATCGCCAACGCGGTCATATACTTGGCTGGCGCTGTGTGGACGTTCTTGGTTGAGTCAGGCGTCGATTGTGAAGACAGTGCCAAAGAAATAAACGGACAGGAGCATTTGTCTCAAGCTCAAGTAATGCGTTCGTTTAAGTTATCGGTCGTGCATTTTCATTCGGAATGTATGTGTGTTAGGTAATGCTATGTCTTCTCAGATTGTAGACCTCAGCTCGTCACTATACCGGTGTGCCTTCCAAGAGTGTTTTGCGATGCGATGGTACCATCAGATCAGAAATGAATTGCATGCTTCAATAAATAGAGTTTTCCCATTTATTGAAGGGGTGAAATTTCTAACGCTTGTGAATGAAAAACCGTGTTTGGGGAGCGGTGGCCTTATATTCAAAATTGTCAAAGATCTGCAGCTGCTGTGCCAACATTTTTTAAAGGTAACAGTTGTTTACGTTTCCCAAAATAACTTCAATTTCGCCCTTTTCCTTGCCTGCAGCGGAAACAGCTGCGTCAATTCTACCCTAAAACTTCAACATCATCGAGTAAAAACATCTAAACAACTAACGTTCCACGCGGCAGGCACTTCGCGCATTCGAGCAATTCGGTCTGTTTCTCCTACGTTGTTTATTTTCGCGTTTAGTAAAGTTTAGTTCGCGGTCCCGTGCAAGCAGCTTAGATCCCTCCTCGACTGCAGATCGGGGCACGTGGTGCGGTGGCCGGATTTCGTGCTGCGCACATACCACGGCATGCCAACGCATCCATTCGCCAGGCCGTTGGTGGCATTGGCGAACTATTTATGTCGTGCGATCGCCGGCCCCTCGCTAATATCAATTAACTGCTTCTAAATCCCGAGAATAGGATCGAACTTTTCATACTATTTTTATTTTAAGGATTCCATTGATTCTGATCAGCTGGATGGCGGCGAAGGTGAGTTTGGTCGATCTCACAGTACGTAGATGCTGGGATTTATTATAAGATATGACGAGTCTAAGTTTTTGGGGGAAAGCGGATCCAGATACGATCGAAGTAATAACAAATACATTTGTCAGATTTTCACGCTCATTGTGACGGAGATCAATGCGACGATCAGGAAGACCGCCGTCTCTCTGCCAACCAGCTGAAAAAGGGTAGTGTTGACAAACGAGAAATGGTCACCGGGGAACGGACGACATGTTGTAAGGACTCGCATCTCCAAGAATTTGACACTGGAAAGGTAGACACTAGTTCTACTGCAACCACGCTGCTGGAAGAGGGTTGTTCAAGCAACGAATCTAGCCTAAGTTTTAACACGACAGTTGCCAAATGGTCCGACTCTTTTGAAAGCTCCAGCGGTGAGCAAACCAAGGACTGTTCACCGCAATGTCACCATGACCCTGGCAGTGTCACATCGAGAACGGTTGTGGAATACGTCCAAACTCCCTCCAACGACTTTGCGTCAACCCAAGTACGTCAGAATTGTAAAGCCTAGAGTCTGCTTTTATAAGTGACTGATAATTTTGAGATGCACTACATTTTCTTTACATCGACTTACAAGCATATTAGTCGGCTAGTGCTGTGACTTTTTAATGTCTGCAATCCTGTAGGCAACAGCTACTGCCATGCTCTCTACTTAGCACAGGGAACTGCAATAGCACGTTGTCGATTCACTGAATTTCCTTTAATTTCGACATGTTTTTTCGTGGCATATTTGGGCTTTTGCGCTTTTCATGCAAGTAACCTGGGTTTGCCTCAGGACAGGAAACTTCACTGTCAACTCATGTGCTTACCCCCACTTCGTTGGGCTGGAAAAGTACGTTTGTTGTTTTACAACAGAAAAAGGTCCGAAATTTCTCAAGCGTCAAACAATAATTCCCACCGAACATTATTCTTCCTGATTGTTCACCCATCTGATTTTTGCCAGCATCCGGATAATCCTCCGTGTCAGTAATTCAGCTCTTGATAAATATTCTATTTTATGCATAAACCGCCAGTTCCCGCGCCGGACGTGCACGCGTCCTGTGCGGCGTGACCCGCGCAGACACCGCTTAAAGTTAAACGCGTGACAAATCTTAACATAAACTGTTGTCCCGGTAATTATCTATTCTCAGCAAAGCAATCATGATTGATAGACAATGGTGGCAATGTCAGACCCCACACGCATGTGTTTCTCTGCTTAGGACCGGGACACGCAGGGAGAAACTGCTGCTCATGATGCTGCAGCAAGAGATGGACCTCATGGTATGTTCGTTCTTGGTTTGAGGATAATTCAGTAGCCGAAATGCTGGGTACTCTCTGTATTACTGTTTTTAAGCTTTATAATTATTTCGTTGTTGATGTAATCACTAATTGCCTTATAAATCTGTAGGAAACATAAAAATGTTATTCCCAGAAAGGTTTTGTTGCACAAGAAGTGTCAAACAAAGTTGAAAGGCATTTCTTATGTGATTTTTCATAAAACATGTACTTCCGCAAGCCTTATGAGTTTTTTCCCCTGACTCTGGCAACACTTTTCCTTGGATCACGAAAGAACGATACGACCAAGAATCACATTTTCTTTCTTGGCGACAGGACTTACTCGTATATCAACCCGACCTTTGCATCTGTCTAACCCTTGTTTACGCCGACCAGCGTGTAGTGCAAATATTCACAATAACTACCAGCGTACATTGACCTTATCCAGAACCGTGCTTTTTGTCAGAAGCAAGCAGCAGTTTTATTTGGATTATTGTTTAGGTGCAGGAGTTGTTCGGAAGATAGTTTGGCGAGGGCGTGCCAACAATGTTCAGGTCACCGGCTCATGGTTGGGGTGGAAGGAGAAAATTGATCTCCGCCAAAAGGATGAGTAAGCGAGATTCGTGTGCAGTGATTTTGTGTAAACCTTCTGACAAAAGAGAAACATGTACTGTTTTCTGAAAGATCTTCAGAATTATGGGAAACGGATATTTTATTCGAGTGCGAGGATCGAGTCGAATTAAAGTTCCTCGTTGACTCCGAGTGGATGGCGTCAACCGACATGGTATCCTGGCTTTAGTTTCGTTACAAAATATATTTTTAATGTGTCTCGTATCGCGATGACACCGCTCCCGCCACGGGTGAAAAACGTGCTTCCATTTAGCGCTTCCTGGGAAACAAGTTTGTCGTGATGTTCCTGCTTGCATGTCAACGCAAATATCCCGTCAGCTCGACGAAGTTCATTGAGGCCATTCGATATAAGGAAAAATCTTAATCGGATTATCTCAAACCGCTTTCACGCCGAATACAGTTTAAATGAATTAAGCGCTTTTGTGTTTTTATATCAACTGTTTTCAAGCTTTTGCCGTTCATGTTAAAATAGCAATAGCGTTTTAATAGCGTTTTTAGATTTGTTTCTAGATGTCGTCGTGGAACCATTGTGATCGCTTAGGAGAGGCACAACTAATGCAAATCAGATAATTATGTATGCCAAATATGAATAACTTCATATGATAAACGTCATGTTAAGTTTATGGCACTCACTTCAGTAGAGGCGTGTACCTGTGCATGCTTGAACAGTCGAATAAGACTGTACAGGGTGCATTTGTTGGATAATTGATGAAGTTCCAGCTGCAGTGCTGTTAAGTGGCATTTTCAAGTTGCTAATCCTTACATTGTGAATTTGCAGGAAATGATCGACAATAACTTCGGATCAAGCAACAATGTTTTGCATTTGCTTAAGTAACTGCTCATTGCGTCGTACTTTTAGTCAAGGCCGTTTCTCATTTGTTCATCTGAACTTGAAGCAATACACCACCGGAAACTTCAACAAGATTGTTACGTGAAAAGCTCTTACAGAACAAAACATATATTTTGACACTTGCTCTGATGGGCCAAGCAATTAGGATTCGGGTCAAAACTTGTTCGCTCGCCACACGCGCCTCACGTATTTGCCTTTTATAGTTGGCAAGCATGGCTGGCAAACGACGTTATCGTTTGATCGACGCAAACCTCAGAAACGCGCTGTTTAAAGCCCTCCTGGCGCTATCGCAAATTAAGTGGAAACTCGTGTTAGAACCAAAATGAAAGATCTAATGTGCGTTGCAAGGCTACCTTCCCACCGACGTTCCACAGAATCGTTCCTGCTCTTAACGAGCAGATGAGAACATAACCGCAGTCTGTCCAACTCTAGCATTGTACATTCACTTTATCTACGAAATGAAAATGCAGGTCACGACCCAATGCATGTAGTTTTCAAACGCCCACGGCGTTCAGCGCTACTAACCTTGGCCTAAATTGAGGATCCAAAAATCTAACTCTACGTGGAAAGTGTCCTTTTGCCGAGAACTTCAAAAACATTGTTTCAGGGGATGCGCACGAACAGCAAAAGACTACATTAATTTTGACATTTTCATTGCCAACATGGTGATTTACGCGAATAGTGACGTGTCTTTTGAGCGTGAAATAGACTTACATGAGCGTGGGTGAAGCAACACTCAACGGAGTGTGAAAAACACCTGTTTAGCGGAACACAAGCTCTGATTTCATGCTGAACAAAAAGGATCGATTCAAAAAGGATGTTTCCTATCATTGGGCGAACATTGCTAGATACCGGTTCTTCACGGGCGGTGGATCGATATGCAACATCGTCTCCGTGCGCCGAGAAGTTCGCATCAGCGCAGTCCAGTCGGGCACATGATTTTGTTGGAGTTAAGAACCATTGCGAGGTGGACAGCTTGTATTTGATAGAATAGTAAAGAAAATGTACACATTAATTTTTAGAGGGGAAAGTCTGTGCAAGTGGTTACATAAACGCGCGCTGACTGAAGAAACAACACACTTCCCAACCACACTGGCCAATTTCAATGTAAAGATCAATACGGGAACCAGCAGAGTTGATCCTTTCCCTGACGGCTACCTAATCTTGCAGTGAAACTTCATTATGTTTGGTTGTTTACATAAGTGCTGCCAATTCGGATAACATTGTTATGTTAAGTACCCGAAGACGTAAAAGCAGAACCATTTCAAATCTCAAGAGCATGATAATTTCCACCCTTGTCTCAGCAGATGTATACGTAGCTCACTTCGCAATGTCATATTTTTTATAAATACAAACGGTGCAAACGCAGTTATTGCAAATTCGAGGTACGGTAACGCTTCTCATTCCGGTGTTCTGGTTAATCATGAAAACAAATGAAAATTTCAAGAAAATCGCTTTCATCTCTGCTTATGGAAAATGTCGGTTTACAAATGTTCTATCACATTTCTTTGCTTCGTTTTCACTGGTAATTCTATTGCAATTCTATCACAGCCCTTCCTAATTCTATGCTCGGGAACTATTGCTTTTCGTTCAGCCACACTGGAATGCAAATATCAAGCTCACCGCCAACAGAGGGTCCCAGTGCACTGCACACTTGTCCATCTGGAATTGCAGTACTTAAACACATGAATCCCAAGAAGATATGAGCACTTGGATAGTGGGAAACCCAAATGATGCGAAAAAGTACTCGTTTTAATATGGATTATGTGAATTTGCTAAATAAAAATCACAAACGTGTCCTGCAGTGAGGTTCCCAAACGACATTTTTACTGCTTTTGTTCAAATGGAACGCTCCCATAATACGTTTTCGGTTGATCAAGTATTACAGCATTTAGCATACTTATACAGTAGAATGCCGCTGTTGATAAAAAAATTGCTATACGAAAACCTGAAGTGTTAGAAAACAACAATATATCAACAAGGTCGTGGTTCAAACGTTTCGGTGGTAAGTTAATACCATCATCGCTGATTTAAAAAAGTGGAACAAAACATGAGGAGTGCAGAAAAAAGCAAAGAGTCTTTATCTTTACGTGGCATGTAATCAAAAATATACTGTAACACTATTTCTGAATCGTTCATGTTTTGTGCTGTAAAAAATTTACGCATATTAGGCCATGCTTGCTTCTATTAATCAGTTCTTTCACAGCAACCCTGGAAGGTGACATAGTGTGCCGAGATATTTTTATCAACTGAAGCAACTGGCCGTTTGAAACGCCAAAGCAACTGACGCCCAGGACAACCAGCCCCGCGCCTTGTTTTCTGATTCCACCAACGTATTGAAAAGTTGCTTCTAGCACAGTGCAAATATGCCCAATGCATGCACGATACGCATGGTGCTGAAGTTCAAAGTGTTATCTAAACCTTGCCACAAGCCGCTGTGCGCCCATGTTTTCCGAACAGGGTTTTTAATGAGAGGAAAATCGTTGATGTTTTTCAATCATATTCTCGCTTTCTTCTATTATTCTACTTCGAACCCTTTGTACAACTTTCATATACAATCGTGTCAGTGTATAAGATGGAATGGACCGACAAGTCTTCCCGTGATGATTGAAAAATCCCAAGAGTGCACCAGTTTAGGTCCTGGGAAAAAAAGAAGCTTTACCCGACGCTGATGGGAAACTCTTCCGTTCAACTTTGTCGCGTAACGGGCCAAGGAAAAATGTGCACAAAGTCCTGTGGCGTGTCAGGCGTGCGGCATGCCCAGTCTGCACCGCGCTGCGTCAACTACGCACCGTGTGCGCACCATGCTTGTTACTGAAACATTTAAGAATAAGTATTCTCATTTTGGTCATAACATGGTCCACCTTGATGGATTTATTATCATTATGATCGAACTGAAGCTGATCACCGTCTGACTAACCACAAACCATTGTTTTAAACCGTTCGACTCCAGATGTCTTCGCTGCAATCGCAACCTCTATCTGTTCCAAAATCTTCTTGTTTTGTGCTCAGTCGGGAAATGCTAGATGTTGCCTCCTTTCGTTGTGTTTTTCGCACATTTCTTTTTCGAGCTTTCCCTTTAGCTCTGGCCTGTATAAATATTGTTTTGTGTTTCGTTTAATTCTGCGGTTCTCTTAAAATTCAGCATTTGCCATCTGGCGGTTACTCGCAGGTTTGCTAGAAACACTCACAAGCTCTCGGTACTTTCTGGTCCACAATGACCTTTCTGAGTGCTTTTCCTCTCCCAGAAATTGCATAGCTTGGTACTGATGCAACGGGAATTGCTATTCAATCAACTATTTATGACATGTTGTGCAACTAGTTTTGTAAGGGATGTTTGAAATCCCAACGTAAGCTGGTCACTGATTTGATGCAGATGTGTCTCGTCTGAAATTGCCGAGATTTGAGAGGGATAGCCCACGTGCTGTAAATTTTGTTTTCATAAAATACCCGCTGGGCAGCTGTATAAGGAAATTTTGGGATATCTCATCTGGTACTACGTGAAACTAAACCAGGTCTATTCCACAAGATCAGTCCTGTGTAAATTCGTTGTTCGCAACAACAATGGTAATCTAATGAAAACTCCACCAAAAATAAAATTACCAGAAAGAATATATCATGAGAAATACTCCAAGACTAGAGACAAAGAGTCAATTGTTTTCTTTAGTTCAGCATGCAATACCTTTTCATTGTATTGCTCCTGGTTGTGGTGACATGAAATTTAGTAAAATACCTGGGTTTTGCATATGAGCAAAATGAAAACTTTTTCGTGGTTTCTGTAATTGTTTCTCAGAAACAACTTTACTCTCTTGAATATCCGCTGAGAAAAAAGGGGCAGCTGAACCAGGGGTTATTTAAAGCGACGAGGTTCCGGATAAGATCAAGATTAGCGAGCTTCGTGGCTGTGACGGAGGTTCCAGTCGCGCTTTGCAAGATTGAAAACCATCAGTGTCCGCACCGGGTCGGAAGGAAATTGAAACTGCTTCAACTGCTCCTCGGCTTTGATTAACTTTTGCGTGAGTATGCTACATTAGTTAACTTATGTTTATCTTCACAATGAAACAAACAGAATAAGTCATGGATCAGAAATGGCAGTCTATTTGTTTTTCTTTATTTCTTATAGCGGTCAATGCAGAAGATTGCGCACGAAAGCATATGACTCGGCACAGAGTAAAAACAGATCACCTAGTGGAAACCCTGGCATTTACAGGTTTAAAGATCTTTACAGTAACTGTGCAGCGCTCTTCGGCCGCGAGAGGGGTTTCGTACACATCTAAAAAAGAGCAAAGCTTCGCTGAAGGCAGCGACAAAGTCAACTGAAAAAAAACCTGCTGCAAAACGTCAATATCTCTCGTGCAAGAATTGCAAACAAGTTGAGGTTATGCGGTTGCAACGTAGTAGTTAATTCCAGGGAACGAATGCCTTTTTCTTGAGAAGCAGCCACCCACAGGCTGTTGACAACAAGTGTTAGACTGCATGTACGTTTGACTGACGCATTGAAGTACTGCTCTGAAGTACGCATGTCACGAACATAAAGCGTTTTGCTCCCGTCTCGTCGATGTTGACAGGATGGCCAAAGTTGCGTTGCACGGGGGTTAGTTTAGTTGCCCAGGCATGTTCTGAAACTTGCGTCGCTTAGTTTGGCTCATAAGAACGACCCACTGCCATGTCAACAAGTCACGGGCAACCAGACGCCCCCGGACCGGCCAGGAAAGCGTCAGGACAATTCGTTTTCGCGCCGTTCAGAAGTGACTAAATCAGATCAAAGCCCTTCGAAAGTTTGCGTGGAAGTGACGTCAACGAGAGCGATACCANTTATCTCTGTTATCTATCGCTATCATCTCTGTGGTAATTGCTTAGACCACTAGATTGTAAAAGCAATTATGAAACTTCNTTCAATTGGCACGGTGCTGNCCGAACAGCAAGCGTACGCCTTGGTTTTTGTTGCACACTGCAGTGCATTGCTGTATTTGTTTGGCATCCATCGTTTGATGACACGAATTGAGTAACACAGTGGCTGGCGGGTTGGGTTTTTCCAAACAGGATGCAACCCAAACTGGGAGTGTGAGCAGACAAAAACATTTCGTCGTTTGTAATACCTGAGATTTTAATCATCTTTGCGCACTGTCACGACTTCTGCTTTGCGCACGCAAGTTACAATGGTTTACACCTTTCTACTGCTGACTAAACCTTGACAAGGAATTAACAGCTGTTTTTAGCGACTCTGATTAATCGCGCAAGTACTGCTTCTGCAGATGAGATCGGTTTTACGGAAAATGACTTTCAGCGGTACAGGAATTGCACCAATTAACCAATTAAGACTTACGGCTGTTGTGCGTTTAAAGCAAGTTCTAAAGCTCTGCGGATAAAATTTTATTTTGCAAATTGTGACGCACGAAAAACTTGATAATTAACAATAAAATACATGAAATCTTGAAGATTTTGCTTTTGTGCATCAGCTTTTCAGCAACAGTCGAAATGGCGCAATCGACCCCACCTTCAGATGTGAACGCCACGTCAAACATCGGGCCTCTGTTCGACATGCTCGTGCAGCCGGCCACCTGTTCCTGCATTAACGGAGGCATCTGCATCGACGAAATGAACTTAATCTGCCAGTAAGTTCAGAGTGTTTAAGGAGTTTGTCAGTACACGGCATACCTGTCCTTCTTGACATTTTTGCTTTTGCGAGGAATTCAGTCGAGAGATCACGCGCCGCCTTAACTGTCAAAAAGTAAGTTGATAACGAGGCAAGATCGTGCGTTAGTGGGTTTGTGGACAAGGTTTGTTCACGAAGATGAACTTCTTACTTCGCACAAAATCGAGTTTAAACTGTGTTGGAATAACACGTCAGCGGTCAGCTCATGACTGGTTCTTTTCAAAGTAAAAATGATTTCCAAACAGTTTCTGTATAGCGCAGAACGTTTCACTTCTTGAAATTACAATGAAATGCGAAGTACGTTATTTCGGCGGCTGGTGAAACACAAATCGCTTTGGCATTCTCGCACATTTCTCGCCTGCAACAAAAAAGAATCCTCCGTTGCACTTGAGTTGCTGTTGAAATTACAGATAATAATGGATATTGTTGCAAAACTTTTCTTGACGTTTGTCTTGACGGAATGTCAAGAATGTATTGATTTGAATTATGAGTTGTTTTGTTTCCGCCATTTTGAACAATGGCGCCACAAGCTGCTTTCTCATTAAATTCACCTTTCGCGGGAAATTACTCCCAAATGATAGGGTTAATCTCATAAAACATTGCAATTTTTGCCATATCCTGTTCACTGGCGTTAGCTGAACACGTTATACTGCAATGATTTTACGCTTAGTTAGTGTGTACCTGACTAAGCAGCACCAGCGCGCACTGCACGCATGAAGGATTAATTTAATTAAACCACTGCGTGTTTAAAGGTGTTCATTTTCTTGCAAAGTTACTTGCATGAGTCCTCATTTGTGCAGATGTCCGACCGGTTTCGAAGGCACCAGATGCGAAAAAATTTACATAGATTTTTCCTTTGGCCAAAGCCCCGGGATTCGACTCCACCCTGACGCAATCGTCGGAATCGCCATTTCGGCTTTGATTGTTCTTATTCTAGTTGTGAGTGGCTTCATGATACGGAGGTAATTTGTTGTTTCCCAAGGGATGCTCATGCTTTTGTTCTGTGCAGATTTTGTGGCTTGCTACAAGTGCTAAAAATCGCTTTTCTCAGCCAAACCAAAGTAATCGTATAATTACTTGCGCATCGAATTTCAAAAAATCTTCAAAATCAGTGGACTGCAAATGAAAGCGAATAGTTGAGTGTTAAATGCACAACGGGCGCTTTCATTTGAATGTGTTTCTTTTCAACTTAGAATTAAGTTTGCTAAGTTATAATGACTGATTAGGATGACATACGGCGGAACTTTCCTCGAAAACCTAATTTTACTGGTTTGTTTTCTAACACATACCAGCAGCCTGCGACTACAGGGTATTGTTGGTTGACTTTGACAATCCATCTTTCAGAATATGACTTTTTTCTTCAAAGGCGATGCAACCGCTCGCGTGAAAAGCGGAGATGGGTCCAGTGGCAAGAAGGTCGCAGCCAATCAAAAGCCACGATCGAAGGTTTCACAGTCGTTGAGCCGAAGCCGATGTCGAAGCAAATCCCGGCCAAGTTCGGAATCAAGATTTTCAAGAACCTGAATCACAAAAGATTTTTTCAGCTGCGCCCCGGTGTCAGTCAAGATGTCGAAACACAAAAAACAAACACTGGAGGGTTCACTGCGATCGGCCGCAATCAATCTGTTCCTGACAAGCCTTGCAGCCCCTCTGACAGCCAGTCGCAGCTTGACGTGGACGACCAGAAATCGTCGCGAGTATCCGTCATCTCACGTGGATCTGATGTCGCTCCGGTGACGAGTTGCACTGCAACCGATTCGTCTCCGAAACTCAACCACTGCGATAGTGCGGAGGTAGGCCAAGCAAGGCCGAGTGCTCCCGTGGCTTCCAATAGCGCCGTCTTGCCAGGAAAGCCGGACGATTTCAGTGTTGAAAAAGAAGTAGTTCTGCCCCACTTGCCGAAGTCCTCCAGGCGCTCTTTGCCCAACGCCCTTGCGAGCAGTCGCAAGCCTCCACATGCCGTGACCCGTACGAGGCGTTTGAGCTTTGCCCCAACCGTTCAAGAAGTAGTGCATATTTAACAAAACGTTTATGCACTTGGAAAAATGACAATGCGATGGTTGTTTCAGTGTTTAAAGCTCAGCACAACCCCATGTTCTCATGTATGTTCAGAAATGCTTCCAAAGCACCTGGCGGGGTTGAAGACATAAGATTTTTGAAAACAAACTTACGCTTTCCTTTTGAGAATCGCATGCTTTGCAAAATTTGCCCAATGTTTACTTTCTTTGTTCTGCTTGTGTGGCGTGACGTGCTGCAATACAGCGTAAGGATATGCAGCGACGCGCGACGTGATGCAACGTTGTTACGTTTTGCATTGATACCTTCCTGATGTTGCTTTTCGAGCCGCCTGTTGTTCTACAGCAATTTGCATATCTAAGGCAATATGCCTGTCATATCACGTATCGCATTGCACATAGAACTTGTTACCTATTTATTAAAAGCCTATTGCGTCTCCCATCCACAGCACTGTGATGGTGCAGCAGTTCTCGCGCGTTTTTCACTGCTTTTTATGGGATCTGTATTGCCCTTGCTTGTACAGCGCGCACTGATTCTTCTTGCGGTGCTGCTGGTCGGGCCGGCCAGGCACTCAATAAAATTTGCCTTTTAACTTTGTCTGCGGTCGCATCGGATTAAGTCGCAGGCAATCAAGACAGCTATGCATCTCCTCCAACACGATCCGTTCCGCTTTCTCGGGCATAGCGAAGTCAGATAAGATCGACGAGATTCTGCGCGCGAACCGTTGTGAGACTAGCGCTGCGCTAAATAAGCAAACAATTGAAAGCATTTGCTATGCAAACATTTCAACACAGCGCTCGAGACGATAATAAAAAGCTCTACGTTTTTAAAAGGCTTTTGCTTATTGATTCGATTGCGTCACTCTTGCGGAGACGTCTTGCTCGTTTTTAGCAAAATCGGTGAAGACATCAACAAACTTTGCAAGAACGAAACATTCAAGACGAAACAAAAGACATGAGCGTGTCATTTGGTACAGAAGTTCAACAAATTATTGATCTGGTGGGGGAGACAAACAAGAGGAGACAAACCTTTGAAACAGTTTAGGAAATCATTCTTAAATTTATATTTCTCCAGCAAACGAAGACAGAATTACGACAGTTTGAAAATATTAATACCCAAAATGGCAGTCTTCATTGGAAAAACAGCAATTTTATCAATGAACAATTCCTGGAAATTTGTTTATTGTAGAAGTGAGGCCCCGACCTCCATAGCACAATTTCAGCATACAAATGTTTTGCACTGTTCTCTTCTTTGACAACACAACATTACAATTTTTGCTTTCGTTCATTTTCGACTTGTGAAAGGAAAACGTCATATTTGTGATATACCGAGCGGCCATATTCTTCCAAAACCTATTGGTTCTTACAAACAAGAGGGTAAAACGAATCTGATAAAATGGAGAAGTTGATTATGAAATAAAATGAAGAAACATATTTTCAAATGTCGAACATTTCACCAATTCTGAAAATAGGTTATCTTTCAAATCTGCTGGCAGTAACACGATAGTTCAAACTTTTTTAGGATATGATATTTTAAGCAAGCCACCTGAATTAAATTTGTTTAGTACAGTTGACAATTTGCAAAAATAAAGCGTGGAGAATTTGTTGAACACACAATCATTTCCAATGCGTATCATCAGACCTACCGCTGGTCAAACTGTTTTTTCCTATTAGCAAGAGTAACATTTCAAGCATCAAAACAAAACTCAAAGAATCAAGTCAATAAATGTCAGAATAATCAACAAACTTCACAAGGTTGTGATGCAAAGTTTGAAGATGCGCAAATAGGCGCAAACGTTTTATTTTTGCAGGAAGGAACAAAACCATTACTCATAGTGGTGGAGCAAATTCATCTGAAAGATTTCTTATCATGGACAGAACGATTGAAGACATCATTCTGTCCATAAGTCAGTGGTCCAGTGCATTTGAAGTAAGTGCTGTATTTGGCAATAGCATCTTCGAAAGCGTAAAACTTTTCTGTTGCTTGCCAGTCATCCATAACTTTACTTATAAATGGAGTGACGTAAACAGCCATGATTCGAGAAAAGACCCTGTACAGTGCAGACCGTTGCCGTAACTGAGAAAAAATTCGTCCCGAGTTTGTTGTCAGGTTTCCATGCATGTTATCTCGACTTGAACAGGCGCATTGTGTACTTAGTGTGACCTTTACATTTGTTTAACAAATGAACAAACATTGGCGACCACCCAAATCTTTTAAGGTCTGGCACTTACTTAAAAATCAGGTTTTGTTTGAAAAAGACAGTGTTTGAAAATATTGAAGTTTTGCTGACTGAAAAGCTGCTCATTGCAAAAGAATATTAAACTTTTCTAAGGTAAATGTCCTGCTTGGACCTATTTCAAGTTATCTACGAAATTGATGTTCGATTTTTAAGCGAACTCCATCCACGTAATTTTTGTTAAATTTTTGGGGTTTTGTTTACATTACTGATGAGCCCAATCTTGTTACCAAAACGCCATAAGTAAAAATTACCCTAACGTCAATCAAAAAATCTGGGGCACGATGGAACCAAGTTAAAAGTTTGAAGGTATAACTCAGGCCCGTAACCAGGTTTCAAGGCTTGGGGGGAAAATACATTTTAGGGGGCAAGATTTTTGTTTATATTATATGTTTAAAATACATTTTCTGGGCACAAAATTTGGGGTGCACTGGCCGTGAATGCCCCCCATGGCCACGGGCATGGCATAACCTTTTCCAGTAGTCCCTAGCCCATGGGTAGTGAAGTAAAGTTGCTGAACATATTCTCAGTCTTAACATAGGCTGTGCAACATAGAAATTACCAAAGGTTTTTGGTGCGACAGGACTTACGCGATTGCCACTTTTTTCGTAGGTCAGTATAGTCGGATATGACTCAGCATAAAGCAACAAAAATTAGTTTCATGCAAAATAGTGCAGGTTTAGAATCAAGAGTGTAGTGGGGTGGGAACGCATGGGAACGTTTTGCACTAGTAACGTTACTTGAAGATTTAGATTTTTCATTTCAATTTCTACGTGTAGCACCTGGAGCAGCAGAAATGAATAAATGACAAGTTACCGCAGCATTACAGTGAAACAGGAAGATCCAGTGCGGAAATTCTCGTAGCCGAATGCTCACTTTATTCGAACTATTTGGTGCAGTCTTCCTTTTGATTTGGTGTGAGAACGGCGTTCCCGTTTCCACACCAAATCAAAAGTTTTTTGGCATTACACCCCTGGTTAGAATTAATGGTAGTTTCATGCTAGCACTTATTATTCCACCATAACCTACTATCTCGCCATTGTTGGCAATTATCATAATGGGTAAATATGATGCCGGACGAAATCATGAGGCGTGATATCATGAGTCGTTGCTGCACTATCGCGCAGCTGTCGCAAAAAATCGCAGCTTGCTGTTTTTCTCCTTTATTTAATCATTCTATCGGGATCCCTTGTTCATGCATTGTACTCAGCGTGTCACGCATTCTTAAACGCTTAATACAACATGAAGAACAGCGATATGATTGCGCATAGCTACACATGCACCGTGTTTTAGATCGCGCATACAGGTCTTTTTGATCTCGTTTCATGAAGCATGGCCAAGACTTGTGCTCGTCGTGCAACTTCATTTCGTTTTTTTCCTCACAACGATCACTGCGGGTCGCCACATCGGTGAGCTGCTGTCGTCAGAAGCGGTTTGAAATTTATTGGATTGTGCCGCTGTAGTTTGTCTTGACGAACATCTGGGCTCCCTTGCCACTGTCCGGAACGTGGACATTGACACTTATCAAAGTACGGGCTCTTCGTAATAAGCTTGAACCACGTACCACGTGACCCTCACGAAATTATGAGATGAGCAGAGAAGTGTCATCGTTTACGATAATTTAACGAAATTGGTTGACGTTTTATCGAAAGAATGTCAGTCGTCAATTACTTCCTAAAGCTAGAATTCTTCCCGGGCTCTTTGATGATGGAATCGCAATAATTTATAATATTTGCGCTGTCGCTGTTCGAGCAAACCTTCAATCACTTCTATGGACGTCAGCAATTTTGAACTTTTACCCAACGCTTGTTAAAGTTTTCATCATGTCGCCGGTACCAGGTACTAGACTACGGAAGAGCAAGCAGCTGATTTGAATTTTTGAAAATAAACAGAAGGAAGAATAAGAGCTTACGAAGCAAGAAGAGCAGAAAGTTTAAAATGAACTATGCGTACAAATATTGACTGATTTAAATTACGTTGTTAGACGTAGCTACAGTAACATGCAGCCACCGCGATGAGCAAGGGAGAGGGTACTTTGTTTCCATCACCGGAATTTCGCTATGCCAAATGGGTTTCGGACAATTTCTGTTAGTAGAACATGATGGAGTAAGCACTTCTTGATTTCGATAAAGTGAGATTGGCGAAAAATATGTTTTTCATTTGCTTCGGCCAAATCCGCGTCTCCAAAACAAACTAACACGGAAACCTATCACTGACTCATCGCCGCTTAATGTCTATTGAGCTGCTTAAACTTGCGTTTTCTAAGCAGGCATTAAACTTCGCATCATAGCTAATCTGCAATCAGCAATGGCTGCATAAAAATGGAAGCTATTTACAGCCCTACAGCATAAAAACCGTAATAAAACCAAGTTCTTAAAAAGCATCACCTCTTGTCGGAGTTTTGTAAAAATGGGTCATGTTTATCAGATTTTCTGATGTTGTTTCGCAAACGTTTTGATACAAACTATTTGGTTAATATTTTTGTAATTTAACAACAACTTTGATTTATTTATTTAGCATAAGATTCATTTAAAAAGAGAGAAAACCTTGGTGGAAAGTTGACGTATACGAGGGAGCAAACTATTGTCCTGATTTGGTTCCTGGCGACTTCTGTTCAGAAGCGGACTTTGATTTCCTTTTCTAATGGCTCCCGAAACAGATCTAAACATCAAACATTTTGTGCGAAAGATAGAAAGTGGCTGGGCAACTTTTCTTCACCTAAGTTCATCTCTTTCTCTAATTCTGGTC